>Ga0163152_10002218_pt1 | contig 28268 bp, 18 predicted proteins | sample OliLakLV19MP8IB2_FD_148635 | JGI IMG/M metagenome (GOLD analysis project Ga0163152, IMG submission 148635) | Freshwater microbial mat bacterial communities from Lake Vanda, McMurdo Dry Valleys, Antarctica - Oligotrophic Lake LV.19.MP8.IB-2 | ecosystem: Environmental > Aquatic > Freshwater >...
AGCCCGCGGATCCTCCTCTACGGACTCGGCAAGCCGGGTGACTTCGCTCCCGAGACGTTCCGCCGAGCGGTTGCAAAGGCCGTGGCGATCGCGGAACACGCGCGCGCGGTTCGCGTGACGATCGTTCTTCCGCAGAACACGGGCGCGTCCGACGCGGCCCTCGTTCGTGCAGGCGCCGAAGGCGCGGTGCTCGGCAGCTATCGTTACACCAAGTTCAAGAGCGACGTGCACCGCGCCGAGATCAAAGCGCTCAATCTGCTCGGCTCGGCGAAGAAGACGCCGGAAATCGACGCGGCGCTCGCCTACGGACTCGTCGTCGCCGAAGCGACGAACTTTTCGCGCGATCTCGTGAACGAGCCGGCCGGCACGCAGCCGCCTTCGGAGCTCTCGCGCGTCGCGAAGTCGCTCGCCGGCAAGACCGTGCAGGTGAACATCTACACCGGCAAGGAGCTCGAGAAGATGGGCGCCCGCGCCATTCTCGCCGTGTCCGCGGGCTCGATGGAGCCGCCGCAGCTCATCGAGATGATCTACAAGCCGGCGACGAAGGCGAAGGGCAAGCGCCGCCGCATCGCCGTCGTCGGCAAGGGACTCACGTTCGACTCCGGCGGTCTCTCGCTGAAGACGGCGGACGGAATGATGACCATGAAGTCCGACATGGCCGGTGGCGCCGCGGTGCTCGGACTCTTCCGCGCGCTCGCGAAGGTCGCTCCGGACGTCGAGGTCATCGGCATCATCGGCGCGACGGAGAACATGCCCGGCGCTCGCGCCCAGAAGCCCGGCGACGTCATCCGCACGATGAGCGGCAAGACGATCGAAGTGCTCAACACCGACGCCGAGGGCCGGCTCGTCCTCGCGGACGCGCTTCACTACGCGCGCGTGAAGCACAAGCCCGACTGCATCATCGACCTCGCGACGCTCACGGGCGCCGTCGTCGTCGGCCTCGGCGACTGGTACGCCGGCGCGATGGGCAACGACCAGGGCCTGCTCCAGGAAGTTCTCGAAGCCGGGAAGCGCGCGGAGGAGAAGTTCTGGCCGCTGCCGCTCGACGAGGACATGCGCTCGAAGATGGACAGCGACATCGCCGACCTCAAGAACATCTCCGGCGATCGCTGGGGCGGTTCGATCACGGCGGGTCTCTTCCTTCGCGAGTTCGTCGGCGATTTGCCGTGGGTACACCTCGACATCGCGGGCCCCGCGTTCGCGGAGAAGACGCCCGCACTCGGCCCGAAGGGCGGCACCGGTTTTGCGGTGCGGACTCTGCTCGAGCTCGTCCGCACGCCGCCGAAGCCAGCAGTCTGAGCCGGGCTTCGGCTGGAAGCGTAGAATCGAAAGACAGCATGGCCGAGAAGCCCAAGGTGGTCCTGGTCATCGGTGACCCGCTCTTCGCGCAAGCGCTGTTCAAGTTCCTGTCGGCGCGTTCGTTCGACGTGACGATGGTGAAGCAGCCGTCCACTTGCGTCGATGTGATCCAGGAGTTGAAGCCGGCCGCCGTCGTCGTGAGCCAGCTCTTGTCGGGAATGGACGGCCCCGCGCTCACGCGGAAGATCCGCGAAGCGCACCTCACGGTGCCGATCGTGATGATCGCCGCTGTCTCGAGCCAGGCGGCCGTCGGCGACGTCACGCGCGTCGCGAGCGCGGACTCCGTGCTGCCCGCGAACTTCCTCCCGGAAAGCCTGGTCGCACTGCTGCGTCGCGCGGGCGCCGGTGAGTCGCTGGAGACGCGGCGGAAGGAGATCGTGCGCCGCGATCCCAAGAAGGACGACACCGCGCAGATTCGTGTTGCGAAGGCGGCGGCCTCGCCGGAGGCCGCGACCGCATTCGGCGGGGCACGGCGCGCGCTCGAGCTCGAGCACGAGATCAGCACCGCGAAGCCGTTGAAAGGCGCGCCACAGCCGGTCGAGCCATCTCCGCAGACCGTCGCGAAGTCCTCGACGCCGACGACGCCGATCGATCCCGCGTACCTCATCTCGCGCGCGTTCTCCGACAACGTGACTGGCGCGCTGCGTTTCGTCAGCGGCGGCGCGGAGCGCGGGATCTACTTCAGCGTCGGCCGGCCGATCGTCGCGACGTCCAACCTCCCGGAGGAGCGCATCGGACAGATCCTCATCCGCAAGGGACGCATCACGCCTCGTGAGCTCGAGGCCGCGCTCCTTCAGGTGGAGCGCAAGAAGAAGCGGCTCGCGCAAATCATGGTCGAGATGGGCGTGATGACGGTCCGCGATCACGACGAGGAGCTTGCGGAGCAATACGCCGAGCGGATCCTCGCGTTGTTCTCGTGGCGCGAAGCGTCGGTCGAGTTCACCCCGACCCCGCCACCGGAAGAGCTCGTGAAGATCCTGCTGCCGCCGGAGCGACTCGTCGCCGAGGGATTGCGACGCCACTACGACCCGGCGCGGCTCCAGGCAGCGCTCTGGGATCCGAACCGCGTGCTGCGGCTCGCGGCCGATGCAAACACGCGCGTGCCGTTCCTCGTGCTCGAACCGCTGGAGACCGCCGCGCTGATCCTGATCGACGGCCGTCGCACGGTGTCAGAGATCTGCGCGCAGGCGCCGTCCCGCACGGAAGCGTTGCGGGCGCTCTACGCGACGATGTGCCTCGGCATCACCGCGTAGCTATCGCTCGAGCGTCGAGCGCAGAACCGCGCCGATGACCGCATCCTTTTCGTGATGCGCGGCCGCCCGAACCTTCCCGGCTATCTCCGGCGACAGCGGCACGAGGTCCCACAGCTCACACGCTGCTCGCGCGCGGACGTCGGGATCGGCGTCGCCGAGCGCGTTCGCGAACGCCTCCGCGGCGCCGCGATAGGCGTACATCTCCGGACGGATCGCAAGCAACTCGATCGCGTAGCGGCGAATCTGCGGATTCGGATCGCTCGCCGCGGCGTTCACGAGCACCGGTCGCACCGTTTCATGAATCTCGATGCCGGGCGGCAAAGTCACGAGCCACACGAGCAGCGCTCCGCGCGTCTCCGCTTCACTGATCTGCGGGACGTGCGCCGCGAGCGTGGCGAGCGCGCCGCGATCGCCGCCCGCGGCCGCAACGAGCCGGATCATCGTCTGCGTCCACCAGTCGACTTCGGTCGTCGGCGGTTTGCGGATCTCGAGGATCGGCGCCATGTCCATGCCCATCCACGAGACCCACATCAGCTCGGCGAGGCACTCGTTGAAACACGGCGGGCGGGTTCCCGGCTTGCTGAGCAGGTTGAGCCGGCGGCGATCCCAATCGCCTGAGGCTTCCAGCGTTTGGCGTTGCGCGGCGGGCTCGGCCGCCCGCAGCCACCACTCGAAATGGCTCGCCTCGAAGCCCGGCTTCCCCGCCATCACGCGCCGTGCACGATCGGGAGCGAGAAGCCGAAATCCGTCGTGCAGAGGCGGGACCGTCGTCATGCCCGGCAGCGAGAACTGACGGCCGAGAGGTTCGCGGCGAATCGTCGTCGGAAAAATCGAATCGGCGATGTCGTCCGGCAAGCGGCCGTTCGGCCAGCGGCGCTGCTGCGCGCCGTCTGCAGCGGCCGCCTGCTCGCCGGGAAGGCCGGTCAGGATGAGCCGGCGGACCGCGTCGGCCTCGTTCGTGTTCGAGGTGTCGTAGGTGTGCGCGAGCGCGTAGGCCGCACGGTAGCGCGTCCCCGAATCCGTCGCGGTGAGGTTCTCGAGAAGCACGCGGTTGCCGCCGGCGAGCAGCGCAACCGCGAAGAGAGCGGATTCCCCGACCATCACCCCATTGTATGGTAAAGAAGTCGGCCGTGTCCGAGCCGCTCCCCGAAATCCGCGTGTCGAACCCGCTGCCCGCAGTGCCGAAGAAGTCGGGCCCGTCGCTCGCGCTTTCCGCGATCTTCGCGCTCGGGATGACGGCGATCGTGGTGCCGCTGCTCGGCTTCGTGGTGTCCGTGTCGATCGGCTGGCAGGGCGGACTGAACCTGTTCACCACGATGCTGAAGTGGTCGTTCTACGTGGTCGGCGCGCTGCTCGCGTACGGCGCCCTCGTCGGCGCGTACCACACGTTCCTCGCGATGACCGGTCTCGATCGCGGCCGCCGTCGCGAATGACCCTCAGGTCGTCGTGACCGCGTCGGCAGGAGCGATGACCGCTTCGCGCGCGGCCGGTGCGTTGCGGCGACCCGCGCGTGCGCGGCTCGTGGCTTCGGCGTCGGTGCCGGCGAACTTCTGGCGTGTCCCCATCCAGTCGTCGAACCACGGACGGGTCACGCACCAATTCGTGTCCTGATCGGGGCCCATGTGGTGGTCGTAGTGCCACGGGAGGTGGACGCGCGCCCACTCGGGATCGAGGTGCGCCTTCTTGTGCACCCAGTAGTAGTTCCAGCTGCAGTAGATCGCGGCGAACGCGAAGCCGGGCGCGAACGGAAAGAGGAGCACCCAGGGGATCGCGCCGAGCAGGAGCGAGAGCGCCTCCTTCGTGCGCGGGTTCCATCCGCCACCGAGCCAGCCGCTCTGGTAGTCCGCGTCGACCATCCCGTTTTTCCGCGCCTGCGCGTGGTGGTCGTAGAAGTGGAAGTTGAAGAAGTTCCCCTTCTTCTTTCCGCGACCGTGCAGGATGTTCTTGTGGATGGCCCACTCGCCGAAATTTCCGACGAGGATGCCGAGGGGAAATCCGATGACGATGTGGAGCGAGAGCCAGAGCAGGAAGGACATCGGAGACCTCGTCAGGGCGGTTGATTGATAACGTGACCATTTAGTCATAACATTTATGCGCGTGTCAAGCCGTTCGAAAAAGGTCGTTCGCAAGCCACCCAAGCCCGTTCCCCGTCCGGGGCCGGTGGGAGGGAAGCGCGACCAGAACCGCAAGGCCCGGACGAAAGGGCTCCTGGACGCGGGCCTCGTGCTCTTCCTGCGCCGAGGTGTGGAGAGCGTGACCATCGACGAGATCGTCGAGGAGGCGGGGATCGCGAAGGGCAGCTTCTATCGCTATTTCGACGACAAGTCGGCGCTCGTCGCTGCACTGTTCGCTCCGCTGCGCACTCGCATGGAGGAGGCATTCGCGGTGAGCGACGGCGAGATCGCGGCGGCGACGACCGGCGAAACACTCAACGCGGCCTACGTGCACATCGGCGAGCTCGTGGGCGTCGCGCTCCTCGAAGCGCCCGACGTCGCCCGGCTCTACCTGCAGGAGTGCCGCAGCCCGGCGACGGGCACGCGGGCGCCGATCCGCGAGATGGCGGACTGGATCGACGAGCAGGCGGAGCACCTGACGAAGGTCGCGCACGATCGCGGGCTGCTTCGCCCGTTCGAGGGGCGCGTGTCTTGCCGCGTCGTCATCGGCGCCGTCGAGAAGCTCGTGTTCTCCGTGCTCTCCGGAAAGGACCTCGGCAATCCGCTCGAGATCCCCGGCGCGCTCATCTCCATGGTGATGGACGGACTGAAGCCTACGTCGTCGACTTCTTCCTGAAGCGACGGAAGACGACGGCGAGCGCGGCGATCGTGCAGCCCCAGCCGAGCCAATCGCCGACCCACGAGTAGAGCGAGCCGCCCGACGTCAGCACGGGGAGCTCGCCCAGAATGTTCTCCTGCGTCTGCTTTCCGCCGCGCGTCACGATCCGCCCGAGAGGATCGACCAGCGCACTGATGCCGGTGTTCGTCGAGCGGATCAGCCCGCGGCGATTCTCGACCGCGCGAAACGTCGCGAGCGCGAGGTGGATCTCCTGCTCGGTGGAGTCGCCGTACCATGAGTCGTTCGTGAGGTTCACGAGGAGATCAGGATCGGTCGCGCGCGCGACGCGCCGCACGTAGTAAGGAAGGATGTCCTCGTAGCAGATGATCGCGCCGAAGCGGATGTCCGGAAGCGCCATCGGCAGCGGCTTCTCGCCGGGCGTGAGGTGCGCGATGGCCGGGATGAGGTCGTAGAGCTGCGGGAACGTCTCGCCGAACGGCAGGTATTCGCCGAACGGGATCATGTAGATCTTGTGGCTGAAGCCGCGCATCACGCCGTCCGCATCGACGACAATCGCGCTGTTGAACTCGCGCTCGCGATCGTCGACGGTGATCGCGCCGAAGATCACGGGCGTCTCGAGGACGCCGATCGCGCGGCGCAAGTCGCGCGAGCGCTGGTGGATGCCCGCGGGATACGCGGTCTCCGGCCACACGATGAGCTCCGCGCCGGCCGCCTCGAGTTCGCGGCTCGCGTCGCGGTGCAGCACCGCGGCCTCCTCGCCGAAGCCGCGCTTGTCGACGCCGCCGATGTTCGACTGGACCATCCCGATCTTCAGCGAGCGCGACGACGCCATGCGCGCGGAGATCTGCTGCCAACGGACCGCGCCGTAGCCGATCCAGAAAACGAGAAGGCCGGTCGCGCCGATCACCGCGCGCTTCCACTGATTCGGACGCTTGCGCACCGCGCGGATCGCCTCCGCAGCGGCGCCATTCGTCACGAGCACCAGGAAGCTGCAGCCGAGCACGCTTGCGAGATCCGCGCCCTGCATGAGGAGCGGTGCGTGATAGAGCGACGCGCCGAAAAACGCGGGGAACACCGACCACCACGCGAACTCGACGGCGCAGAACGCGACCGCCGGCCACCAGAACGGCGAGGCTCCGGTGCGCTCGTCGATCACGAGACGCGAGACCGCGCAGAAGACCCCCCAGCCGAGTCCGTTCGCGGCGCACATCAGGACGTACGCGAAGACCGCGAAGAGCCACGGCAGATCGCCGAACACCTGGATCGTGTAGACGAGCCAGTGGAAGCCGCCGAGATTGCCGACGGTTCCCGCGAGCCAGCCGTGGAGAAGAGCGCGGCGCCACGTCATGCCGTCGATCGCGAAGATCAGCGGCGAGAGCGAGACGAACGCGAGCGGCCAGATCCCCATCCCGGGAAACGCGAGGAAGCTCAGGAGGGACGTCACGACCGCGAGGACCCACGTCACGCGCGGAATCTACACCGATGTGGCGGCACGCGAGGGGACCTGTTCAGCGTTTCTCCGCGAGAGCCTCGCAGCGTTCTGCCGCCACGACATTCTCCGGCTCGAGAGCGAGCGCCTTGCGATAGAGCCGCACGGCGACTTTCGGGAGTCCTTCGGACTCCGCGACCCCTCCCATCAGCACGTGCAGGGTCGCCGAGCCCGGCTCCTTCTCGAGAGCGGCGCGGAGCAACTTGCGTGCTTCCCGAATCGAGTCGGGATCGGCAATGCGGAGGAGCACCTTCGCACAAGCGGTGACGAACCGGAGCTCGAACCGGGCTTTGCAGGCGGAGAGGAGGAGCTTCGCCGCCGAATCCTGATCGCCCAACGCCAGCTGCTGCATGCCCTGGAGAAACATCTCCTCGGCCCGCGCCTCGTTCGACTTCAGTTTTGTCTCGTCGTGCAGCTTCTTGAGCCCCGCGTCCGACGGATCGAAGACCACGGCGAGGGCAAGGTCCGAAGCGGCTTTGACCAGGAGTCCGGCAGCGATCGACGCCTCGGCACGCCGGCGAAGCTCCTGGGCGAAAGACCGGCGTTGTTCCGGGTTGGTCGCGTTGGAACTCTCCCACGGGGGGGAAGGTACGGGACGCGTCGCCGCGGAGACGGTCGTCGGAACCTCCACCTCGACCTCCACTTCCAGCTCGTCGAAGAGAGACTCGTCGAGCCCGTACTTCTTCTGGAGCTCGCCGACATCGAACCGGCCCTGCTCTTCAACGCCCGTGGAGTCGGGCACGCCATCGATGCTCCGCGCGTCGAGCATCGTCGCCTTCACATCTTCCAGCGGCGTGGCGGGCACGGCCGGCTCGAGCGCCTTCGGCCCTGCGCTCTCGCTCATGAGACTCGCGAGACGCGCCTGTTCGGGAAGCATGGATCGGAACAAGGCGAACGCGTCCAGCTCGAAGCGCGCCTCGGGCTTTTCCGTCTCGCTGGGCGCTTCCGGGGGAACGGCCGATGGCGGGAGGGCCTCGAGAGCCGCCCACCGCTGCACGATCGCATCGATGTCGGGAGAGAGTGCGGGTCCGGGCGCTCCAGCTCCTGCGTCCGCGAGTGCCGTCAGCTCACTCGCAACCGTTTCCACGTCATCGGTCATGGAGGGCGCGGCGGGCTCGCGCAGCTTCGCACGCGCGGGCTCGAGGAAGGCCGCGAGCGCGGTCTCCGCCGAGTCGTCCGCTTCGACAAACTCGATCCGCAAGCCTCGCATCCGTCGCCCCTCACCGGCTCGTCGGACCACGCCGTCGACTTCCAGGATGCCATCCGGAAGATCGATTCTCATCGTCACGCGGACGCCGGGGAGAATCACCGCGGGGGTTTCGACGAACAGGTCCACCATCGAGAGCGACGAGCAGAGAGTCGGCTGGGAAACGGCTCCATCCACCAAAACGAAACGGACCTTGATCTCGACCGGGAACCGGAGACGGCGCTCGGCGTCGCTGGCGGGTGGGGTGGCGTTCCGCGCGAGGTCGGCGGCCAGGCGACGCTCGACGCTGGCCTCGAACGACGCCCGAACACAGCTCCGAACCGCCGCGAGGTCGGCGAACGGCTTGCTGAGGTAGTGCGAGACGCCGAGTCGGAGGGCCTCGATCGCCGATTCATGCGAGCCGTATCCGGTCACCATGACGATGCCGGCCTCGATTCGCCGCTCCTTCATGGCCCGGATCACGTCCAGCCCGGATCCGTCCGGCAGGTTCTTGTCGGTGACCACGACATCGAAGGCTGACGTGTCCAGCGCTCGAACCGCCGAGCCCACATCTTCGGCGGTTTGCAGCTCGAATCCCGTCGGCTTCAGGATGAGCTTGAGGACCGTGCGAACGGTCTCTTCGTCGTCGACGATCAGGAGCCGGCGGCCTGCGCCGAAAGGTTGGGATGCGCCTTGTGTCGCAGACGCCACCGCGGCCATCAGGAAACCAATATACGCGTTTTCGGCGATCCCTGGCGCGCGGTGGTACGATTCAACGCGCGGTGAGCGTCCGGACCCGGCTGGTGATTCTCGTCGTGCTGGTCGCGCTGGTGCCGCTTGCGGTCTCCACGCTCACCACCCTGCGGATCTACGAGCGCGCGCATCGTGCGAGCCTCGAGGACCTGTTCCGGGCGAGCGCGGACCAGGGCGTCACCGAGGTCCGCACTCGCCTCGACCAGGTCGCGGGATCGCTGCGCGTGCTCGCCGGGCAGACGATCCAGTGGAACGCGCTCTCCAAGGCCGAGCGCGACGGGGCCGTTTCGCTCGTCTACCAGCAGTTCGACGACGTCCTCATCGCGACACTCGTGGACGAGAGCGGCGCCGGGCTCTCGACGTCGTACGTCGACCGCACGGCGGCAGCGGAGACCCTCGCCGCGCATCCCCGGATGGACGCCGATGCGCTGCCGGAGTTCGCCGAACGAATTCCCTTCACCGCGTCTCGAACCGCGGGAGTGGCCTTCGGGGAGACCTACCTGGTCCCCGGTGATCCGGCGCCGGTTCTTCCCATCGCCGTGCGCGTCGCCGGACCCGGGAAGGACTTCTGGGTCGTCGCGGTCGGACTCTCGCTGCGCACCGTGTGTCGTGAGGTCGAGCGCGGCGCGTCCGCCGTTGAACGTTTCCTGATCGATGCCGAGGGGCGCGTCCTCTGCGGTCCGGTCGACGTCAAGCGTCTGGATCCTCTCGACGCGGGCCTCGTGGAGGCGGCGATGAAGACGCCTGGCGGCGTGTCGTCGTATCGGGACGCGAAGGGCAGCGACGTGCTGTCGGCCGTCTCCCGTCTGCCCTGGGGATGGCACGTACTCGTCCGTCAGGACGCGGCCGTCGCGTTCGCGGCCGGGCGGCGCATGAAAGCGCAGTCGGCGCTGTGGATCGTGGTGGGTCTTGCTGTCGCCGTGGGTACCGGATGGCTCCTGTCGCGCGGAACGAATCGGGCGATCGCGGGACTTGCCCACGGCGCGCGCGAGCTGGAGAAGGGCAACCTCGCATATCGGCTTCCCACCGGGACGGACGAGTTCGGCCGGCTGGCCGCGACCTTCAACGAGATGAGCGTGCAGATCCAGAAGCGGGACGCCGAGATCACCGGGTGGAACCAGGACCTGACGCGCCGCGTCGAGGAGCGCACCAAGGACCTCGAGGAGGCGCAAGGCGAGCTCCTTCAGACGCACAAGCAGGCAGCCATGGGAGCGCTCGGCGCGGGGATGGCGCACGAGATCAACAATCCGCTCACGAGCGTGCTGGGCGTGGCGATGCTGCTGGAAGCCGACGCGAAAGAGAAAGGCGATACGGATCTCGCCGCGACGATCGCGATACAGATCGAGCAAGCCAAGCGGATCCAGGTGATCGTCCAGGACCTGCTGCGCGCCGGTCAGGAAACGGGCCCCACCGATTTGGTCGACGTGAACGGCGTGATCGATCAGGCGCTGGGCGCCGTCCGAGCCGATCTCACGGCACAGGGCATCGAGCTGGTGGCGCGGATCGCGCCGGGTCTCCCCCCCGTTCTCGGGCGCGCGGCCGAGCTGCGTGGCGTCGTCTCGCAGCTCGTGGCGAACGCCCGTATCGCCGTGAAGAGGGCGAAGGCGCCCCGCATCGTGGTGACGTCGGAGTTGTTCTCCGGGAAGCTGGTGAGAGTCACCGTCGAGGACAACGGAATCGGCATCGCGCCCGAGAACCTCGAACGCATCTTCGAGCCCTTTTTCACGACGAAGGGTGACTGGAACGGAAAGGGGCTCGGCCTTTCCACCGCGTTCCGAACGGTCCACGCGCACCACGGCAGCATCAAGGCGACGAGTACTCCGGGCGTTGCCACGGTGCTTGCGATGACCTTTCCCGTCGCACGCAAGGGGACCACGCTCGAGTGAGCGCGCGCGTCCGCACCGGAGCTGTGGTTGCGATCGCCGCGAGCTTGCTGCTCGCGCTCGTGCTCTTCCGTTTTTTTCCGTCGCAGGAGGAGAAAGACGCGGATCCGCTTCCGACCTCGAAGCCGATCAGCGTCAAGATCGGGAAGGTCACGGGACGCGTGGAGCGACTGCGCCAGGACGAAACCTGGACGCCGGCCCGCGAGGGCGAAGACATCGCGCTCGACGAACGGGTGCGCACCGGCGACGACGGCACCGCGGTCCTGAACGTGGGCGGGCAGTCGACGATCACTCTCCAGCCGAAGACCGAGGCATCCGTGGCGAAGCTGACGGAGACGGTTTCGCAGCTGCGGCTGCAGAAGGGCCGAGTCCGCGCCGTCACGGAAGAGGGACGCTCCGTGGAGGTTCTGACCGGATCGAGCGACGTGCGCGTCGATTCGACGGGCGCGAGCGATTTCGTCGCGATGGCGGACGGCCTGGGTGGTCTCGTCGTGGCGAGTCGGGAGGGCAAGGTGCGGCTGACCGCGCTCGGAGCGTCCGTCGACGTCGCTCCCGGACAGCAGTCGTCGGCGTCCCGAGAATCGGCACCCACGCAGCCGTCGCCGATCCCCTCGACGCTCTTCCTGAAGTTGCTCCCCGTTGCGGCAGAGGCGAAGTCCGCCGACACGACGATCACCGTGAAGACCCAGCGCGGCTCGCGGGTTCGTGTGAACGGCGTCGACGTCGGGATCGCCACCGGCGAGACGATGGACGTGCCCGTTCACCTCGAGCCCGGCGAAAACCGGATCCTGATCGAGGTTGAAGACCTCACCGGCCGCATCGCGAACCAGGAAATCACGATCCGGTTGACCGGGAAGGATCCGATCGAGATCCGCACGAGTGTGACCTGGTGATCCTGCTCGCCCTCCTCCTCGCATCGGCCGTCGAGCTCTCGGGACCCGAGCGCGTAAAGGGAGATCCCGCATCGCCCGTGAAGATCGGCCTCGCGGTCGATTCCGCGCGAATACGAGCCGCGAAGGTGACGCTCTCGGCGGACGCGGGGACCTTGGGGCAGCCCGTCGAGCTCGCGAAGGACCGCTTCGAAGTTTCGTTCACCCCTCCGCAGGTCGCCGTTCCGACGACGGTCACGGTCACGGCGAACGTGACGGACGGCGCTCGCGCGTCCTGGGTGGTGACCGTCGACCCCGCGGTCGAGTCCTCGGAGGTCGTTTCCCCGGGCACACTCGGAATCCGCGCGCCAGCCGTCCTGCTTCTCGGCACCGGTGCGACGGCGATTCTACGGGTGCCCGGCGTCGATGGCCGCGCGCCGGCCATGACCGCCAGCGTCGGAAGCTTCTCCGAACCCGTCTCTGACGGCAGCGGCGGCTACGAGATCCACTACACGCCTCCCGAGTCCCGCACGCCGCGCACGGCCGTTGTGGCTGCCTGGAGCGGCAACGACGTCGACGCGCTCATCCTGCCACTCTCCGCCATCGCCCGGGTCAACGTCGCGACCAACCGCCGCGCGGCCGTGACCGTGCGCGTGGCCGATCGCAGCTTCGGTCCCTTTCGCAGTACGCCGGGCCGGCCGCTCGTGGTGCCCGTCGTCGTTCCGGTCGGAGTGAGCGAGTGCACGTCGGTCGTCGTCGATGCGACGGGGCGCGTGGCGACGGAGACGATCGTGCTCGGCACCCCTTCGCCTCGCGAGATCCAGATCCTCCCTGCACCGGACGCCTCGAGCGTCCTCGTCGCCAGGATCGGAGACGACGGACGTCTGGATCCGTCGGTGCCGCTGGCGCTCGATGTTTCCTCGGGGACGGTCGTGGAAAAAACGACCGGTCTGGCTTCCGGTCTCTCGGTGTGGAACTACACGCCCGCCGGCGATGCCCGCCCGGGTGATCGGATCGAGCTGCGCGCGCGTGCGGGAGATCGCGTCGCCGAGCGCGCGGTCATCCTCGATCCACGCGAGCCGACCCATCTCACGATCACGTTGGATCCACCCGCCTGGTCCGCAGGCTCGTCGCCGGTTCGCGTGCTCGTTTCGCTTCACGGTCGTGGTCCCTTCGAGGAGGTGCCGCTGGAGCTCGTGCCGAGCGCCGGTGACCTTTCGCCGACCCGGCATGCGGGCAGTCAGGCCTACGCGGAGTGGACTCCACCGGAAAAATTGCCGGAACGACGGCATGCGGAGATCACCGTGCGGCGGGGCCGGGAATCGGCGAGCGCTGCACTCGAGCTCCGGCCGGGCCCGTTTGCGAGCCTGAGCGTCACGGTGGAGCCGAACGCCATCCGTGGCGACGGCGAGAGTGTCGCGGGCGTTCGCATCGTGGCTCGCGATGCGTCGGGCAACATGGCGGAACGCGATGCGATCGACCTCTCGGGCGAAGGGTCGTTCACGCCACTCACGCCGGAACCGGACGGCTCGTGGCTCACGACGTACCAGCCGCGACGCGCGATGCGGCGGACGCCGGAAACCATCACCGTCCGCGCCGGCGTTGCCGAGGCGACCGCGACGTTGAGCGTGATGCCGGAATGGGCGCCGATCTCCGTGGGCGCCTCGACGGGTTTCGTCTCGAACTTCGGACGCGTGTCGTCGCCGTTCGGCCGAGTCGAGGCCCACGCGGCGCTGCCCGGAGCTCCGGGGCTCGGTGCCGGACTCGAGGTCGGCTACTACCGGAGCCGTACGCGCGTTTCGCTTCCTGAGCTCGGGGAGAAAGCCGATCTCGCGCTGGACGTGGTCCCCATCATCTTGACGGCGACCTATCGAATCCGCATCCGCTCGCGAGTCGACGGGTATGTCGGCGCCGGGCCCGGGGCGTTTCTCGCCCGCGCGGAGCTGCGCTCTCCGAGCGCGGGTACGGAGTCGGACGACATGTCCACCTTCGGCGCATCGGTCGCGGCTGGCGTCGAGTCCCGGCGCGGCCCCGGACGAGTCTTCATGGAGCTGGGGTATTGGGAAGCCCGCGCGAACGGGGTCGCAACCGGCCGTCTCGGCGGTGTTCGTGCGGCCGCTGGATATCGCCATGAGTTCTGACGCCGAGAGGAAGACGATGCCCGACGAAAAAACGTGGTCACGACTCTCCGACCTGGGCTTGATCGCCACGTCGATCGCCCATGAGATGCGCCAGCCGTTGCTGGGTGTGAAGGCGTTCGCGCAACTTATCCGCGAGAGTCCGGCGGATGCCGTCGATCTTGCCGACCAGATTCTGCAGCAAGCGATCGTGCTGGAGACGCTGCTCGATCGGGTTCGAACCTACGGGCGCGCGGCCTCCGCCGGGCAGATCGAATGTCGTGCCGAGGTGGGGACGGCGATGGCTTCCGTCGAGGCGCTGCTTCGCGGGATGGCCCGCACGTCGTTCGTGAAGATCGAGAGCACCCTTCCGCCGGATCTACCGGCGGTCGCGCTCGACGCGACGAGCCTTCAGCAGATCCTCCTCAATCTGGTGAGAAACGCGATCGAGTGCCCGCGGAAATCACCGGGGCGCGTGTGGGCGTCGGCGACGACCGGCGACGGACGGGTGGTGATCACGGTGGAGGACGACGGCCCCGGGATCGCGGCCGAGGTGCGAGCGACCTTGTTCGCGCCGATGAAGACGACGAAGGCGCAAGGGCTCGGTCTTGGCCTCTACGTGAGCCGGAAGATCGCCGAGGAGAGAGGCGGGCGTCTGGAGGAGGATTCCGAGAGCGGAAAAGGAGCCCGGTTCCGACTGGTCCTGCCCGCCCACACGTAGGCAAAACCCTCGTGCGCGGCATCACACGCCCGCCGTGAAGGGAACGTTACGATGGAGGACGGATGCTCCGTCGAGCCACCGCGTTTGGAGCTCTCCTCGTCCTTGCGGGCTGCTCGCAGCCAAAGGCCGCTCCTCGCGTGGAGGGTCTCGCGCCGGGCCTGGTCACGACGTTCCTCGATACGCCGGCGGTGGTCTCCGGGCGGAACTTCTTCGTGGAGGCCGCCGCCTCGTTGAACGACGACGAGGGATCCGTCGATCAACGGTTCCGGGTTTTCGTGGGAGACACCGCGCTCGACACCTCGACGGTGACTCGCGTCGACAACGAACGCCTGGCGATCGTCGTGCCGGCCGGAATGCCGGTCGGTGTCTACGACCTGACGGTGGTGACGCCTTCGGGTGACTCGGCCACGCTGCCCGACGCGCTGACCGTGGTGAACGAGCCACTCGGGCTCCACGTCCGGGTGGAGTCCGCACCGGGCGGGGCGGGAACGGCGGTGGGCGCGACGACCCTCACCGCGGACGACACGTTGGCGCTCTACGCGGTCGGCCGCGACGACTCGGGAGCGTTCGTGACGGACGTGCCGGTCGAATGGAATGCGGGGACGCTCGGGACGATCGAGTCCGGGCCCTCGACCTCGGCCACGCTCGAGCCGGTCCTCGCCGGCGTCGGCGCCGTCACGATCACGAATGTGGCCGCCGAAAGCGTGACCGGAACAGGGCCGCTGACGATCGTGCCGGGCCGCGCGAATCTCCTCACGGTCGATCCGGTGTTCATCGTCGTGAATGCCGACGACGCGGGGTTCACGTTCCTGGTGACCGCGATCGATGCCGACGGGAACGCCACGCTCGACCTGGGTACTCTCGACTGGATGATCGACGCCGGTCCGATCACGGACATCGATCCGGTATCCGGCGTCTTCACGCCCGTCGCGGCGGGGACCGGGGTCGTCCGCGTGATCAGCAGCCACGGTCCCCAGGAGACGGCGGACGTGGTCGTGGTCCCGGGGCAGGTCGCCGGCCTCACCATCGCACCCGCCACCCGCACGTTCTCCGCGGACGACGGCGCCTTCATGTTCGGATTCGTGGCGCTCGACGCGGACGGGAACGTCACCACCGACACGGGCACGCTCACGTGGAGTGTCGCGAGCGGCCCCATCACCTCGATCGATCCGGGCACCGGCGCTTTCACGCCCACGGCCGCGGGAAGCGGCACGCTCGGACTCGTTTCCGACGCCGGCCCCGCGGCCACGTCCGGCGCGGTCGTGGTGAACGCGGGCGCCGCGGCGGCTCTCGTCGTCGCGCCGGACACGCTCGTCATCGACGCGGACGCGCCGGCGACGCTCTTCACGCTCTCGGGCACCGATGCGGACGGAAACGCCACGACGAATCTCGGAACGATCACCTGGTCGATCTCGAGCGGGCCGATCACCGTGATCGACCCGGGCACGGGCGCCTTCGATCCCGCCGTTGCCGGAAGCGGGACGGTTCGAGCGACGAGCAGCCTCGGCGTCTTCGACGATTCGGGCACGGTCACCGTCGATCCGGGCGCGGCCACGTCGCTCGCGGTCGCGCCGAATTCGCTCACGATCAACGCGGACGACGCGGCGACTCCGTTCACGGTGAGTGGCGCCGACGCGGACGGCAATCCCACGCCGGATCTCGGGACGATCACCTGGTCGATCGCGAGTGGGCCGATCACCGCGATCAACCCGGGCACGGGCTCGCTCGATCCCGTGACTGCGGGGAGCGGGACGGTGCGCGCGACCAGCAACGACCCGGGGCTCTTCGACGAGAGCGACACCGTGACCGTCGTGGCCGGCGCCGCCGCCGTGCTGGCCGTCGCGCCCGACACGCTGGCCACGACCGTCGGAGCGCCGAACCAGGCATTCACGGTCACCGGAACGGACGGCGACGGCAACGTCACGTTCGACGTCGGCGCGCTCACGTGGTCGATCTCGAGCGGAACGATCGCGTCGATCGCCGCGGGCTCGGGCGTGTTCTCGCCGACGACCGCCGGGACGGGGAGCGTGAGGGCGACGAGCGCCTACGGACCCTTCGATGACTCCGGCGCGATCGGCGTGCAGAGCGCGGCGAATCTCAATGTCGCGTTCACGGTCCCGGTTTCCGTCAGCGCGGGTCAGACGTTCACCGTCACCATGACCGTGACCAACAGCGGACAGTCGGGCGCGAACGCCGTCGCGCCCTCCGCGCTGGTCACGGGCGGCAGCAGTGCCGGAACGCTCGTCACGGGCCCTGCCCCCGCTGCCGCCGCGATCGCGGGCGGCACCTTCGCCGATTTCACGTGGACCTACACCGCCGGAGCGGCGGGCACGCTGTCCTTCTCGGGATCCGCGAGCGGAACGGACGCGTCCACCGGCAACCCGGTCTCCTCGGGCGCGGGCTCGTCGAGCAACATCGCGGTTCAGACCGCGGCGGCGCTCGGCGTCACCCTCTCGATTCCCGCCACCGTGATCTCGCCGGGAACGCCGTTCACGGTGACGATGAACGTGACCAACTCGGGCGGGACGACCGCGAATGGCGTCGCGCCCTCCGTGCTGACGCTCTCCGGGACGGGCGCAGCGACCTTCGCCAGCGGGCCGAGCCCCGCGAGCCGTACGCTCGTGGGGGGCACGAGCGGGTCGTTCTCGTGGACCTACACGGCGACGACGGACGGAACGATCCAGTTCAGCGGGTCTGCGTCCGGCACGGACGCGAACACGGGAGCGCCCGTCGCATCCCCGCCGTCGAGCTCGAACCTCGGGTCGATCAGCGGCGCGGAACTGCTCGTGAGCAATCCGTTCGCCGATGGTAGCGCCGCCGCTTTCGTGGCGGGCTACGCCGGCAAGGTCTATCTCGGACCACGAGCCGATGGCGGCGCCGCGGTCAGCCACACACGGGCGGGTTCCAACCTGACGAGTCACGCCTTCAGCTTCCCGAAGGACACCACGGGCAACCTCTCCACCAATTTTTCCGCGGCCCCGTTCCCGTCGGTCGGCGCAGCAGGATGCACGCCGAACACGAACACGCTCCCGGGCGCCTGCGGTCCGGACAACGAGGACGGGCGGGGCACCTTTGCGTCCGGCTCGATCTCTGGAACGGAGTGGCTCCTCCTCGCCGGGGCAAGGTCCGCCGGCACTCTGGAGTACGTCTACATGACCCGGAGCACGGGAGCGACGCTCGCGTTCCGGTACGTGGACCTGAGCGGATTCCTGGTTCCGAATACCCGCGGCACCTCGTCGATACATTTTTTCAACGACAGCATCTACCTGGGGTTCGCGGGCAATGGCGGAAGCCGGCCCTTTCTCGCGCGGCTGCAAGGCACACCGCCCATCCCGGGGCTCGATGCCGCTGCCGGCGACGCCAGGAACCTCGAGGTCGACAAGATTCCGGGCTTCAAGACAGCGACAATCGAGATCATCGATTCGATGATCGATTTCAACAATCGCGTGTACCTCACGAACAAGGGTTCCTGCGTGCGCGGCACCGTGTTGCAGCCGGGTGACTACGCGTCGTCTCCGGCGGACTGGGCGTTCTGCACGCCGAGCAACCCGGCGTACGGTGCGAAGGTCTCGCGGACGACGACCGTGATGTCGGAGCTCGAGCCGTCGGACAAGTCCGTCCCGCAGATGGCGGTCTACAACGGACGCCTGTATCTCGCGCGGAACACCACGACCGGTCCACAAATCTGGGCCTGCACTCCGGGGATTTCCGGCGACGCGACGCAGTGCGATCCCGGCGATTGGTCCCAGGTCGCCGCCAATTCGGCCGGGGACACCCAGCTCTCCCAGTTCAACAACCCGAACAACACGGACATCACGTTGCTCGTCGCGACACCCACCGCGTTGTTCGTCGGTTACAACAACGCGACGGACGGTGTCGTGGTCTTTCGATCGACGGCGGCAGCGCCACTCACCCGCGCGGATTTCCGGGGGCAGGGCTGCCCGGCCGACAACCATCCCGGAAGTTGCAGCGGAGTGGGCGGGAACGGATTCGGCGACGCCACGAACGTGAGGCGGATCTACGACGGAAAAGCGCTCACGTTCGGGTCCGAGTCCGCGGCGTTCGTGAGCGCGGGCAGAATCGGCGGGGCCGTCCGCGTGTACCGGCTTTCGCCGTAGGCGTCAGCGGATCAGAGGCCGATCTTTTCCAGCATCTGCCGAAGGTCCGCTTTCGCGGCCGCCTTGTTGAGTGCTTCGGACGCCTCGACCTTTCCCGATCTCACGAGCTCGAAGAGAGCGTCGGTCTGCGTCACCATGCCGAGGTTCCGGCCCGTCTGCATCATCGACGGGATCTGAAAGGTCTTCGCTTCGCGGATCAGGTTCGCGATCGCGGGATTCACGATGAGGATCTCGTGCACGGCGATGCGCCCACCGCCGCGCTTCTTCACCAGCGTCTGGGTGATGACCGCTCGAAGCGTCTCGGAAAGCATGATGCGGATTTGCGACTGACGGTCCGCGGGGAACTGGTCGATGACGCGATCGACAGTCGAGGGCGCCGTGTTCGTGTGCAGGGTGCCGAAGACGAGGTGGCCGGTTTCCGCGGTCTCGATGGCAATCGCCACCGTCTCGAGATCGCGTAGCTCACCGACGAGCACGACGTCGGGGTCTTCGCGGAGCGCGGCACGCAGCGCCGATTTGAAGCTCTCCGTATGGATGTGCACTTCGCGCTGGTGCACGAGGCACTTCTTGTGCGGGTGGACGAACTCGACCGGGTCCTCGATGGTGATGATGTGGTCCGAGCGCGTGCGGTTGACGTGATCGATCATCGCCGCAAGCGTCGTGGATTTGCCCGAGCCCGTCGGTCCGGTGACCAGAACCAGGCCCTTCGGGAGCGCACAAAGGTCGACGATGGCCTTCGTGAGCCCGAGCTCTTCGACGGTGCGGATCTTGTTCGGAATCTGGCGGATGACCGCGCCGATGCCGACGCGGTCCCGGAAAACGTTGACGCGGAAGCGGGAGGCGGGCGTCTCGTGGGCGAAGTCGGTGTCGTTCCGCCGCTCGAATTCCTTCCGGTTCCGCTGCGCCATCAGCGAATAGATCATCTCGGTGAGAATCTGCTGCGTCGGCGCCGCCGCGCCGGACACTTGCACCACGTCACCGTCGATACGGAAACACGGCACGTGCGCGGTCGAGAGATGAAGGTCGCTCGCATTTTTGGCGAGCATCGCCGTCAAGAGCGCGTCGATGGCCTCCGCTGCCGGCCCGGTGCGCACACCGGCGGGCGTTCCCGGCGCGGGCTCCATCGCGATCACGTTCCCGGCGTCGCCTTCGTCCTCGTCCTCCTCCTCCTCGTCGTCCTCGGGTTCGGGACGGCGCGCCTTGGGGGCGCGGCGCGGAGCCGCTCGCGGAGGCGCAGGAGCCTCGACGGACTTCTTCGGCGCCGGAGCGGACACCGCTGCGGCGGGGTTCGGAGGTGGCGGTGGAGTCGGAGTCGGCGCCGCGCTTACCGGACCGGGAAGCACCAGCACCAGGATGCGATCCCCGTCCGGCCGGACGTCGACGAGCACGGTTCCCTTTGGGTGCGTGTAGGAAAACGAGACGTGGGCCGCCCCGTCGCGAACTTGCGGAGAGACAGCCTCCGGCGCGAGCTCGGCAGCGAACGTGCGGATCTGTTCCGTGCTGAGCACTTTGCGCACCGGCGAAACGACTCCCGCCTTGAGCGCGAGCTGCGCGGCGGCACCGGTCTCGAGACGGAGCTCGATGCCGCTTTCGCAAAGGAGCGTTTCGATGAGGGGGTCGAGTCGGGCCACGGGGTATTCTCGCCGTCGTCAGGAGAGACGGGCGAGCAGTTCCTTTGCGAGTGCGTGGGCGGGATTGAGCTCGAGCGCTCGCTGATAGGACCGGAGGGCCGCTTTCGGAAACCCGGCCTGCTCCGCCGACCTGCCGTTGAGAACGTGCAGATCGGGATTCGTTTCGTCGCGGACGATTGCGTCGCGGAGCAGCGTGCGGCACTGGGAAGCGCCCTCGTCGCCTGACTCCAGCAGCACCCGAGCCGCCGCGATCACGTATTTCGTCTCGGGCACGAGCTCGGTTGCGGACACGAGCAGCTTCGCCGCCGCCGCCGCATCGCCGAGCGCCATCTGGTGGAGACCCTGGCGGTAGAGGTCCTCCGCGCGTGCGGTGTTCGCCTGGCCCCGAACCTTCTCGTAGAGCGCGGCGAGCCCGGCATCCTGCGAGTCGAAGGCGACCGCGAGTGCGAGATCCGAGGCCGCCTTGAAGATCAGGCCGCGGGCCAGCGCCTCCACACCGCGTCGCTGGAGCTCGAGGGCGAACGCGCGTCGCTGATCCGCATTCGCTCCGATCTTGTTGACCACGTCCTCGCTAGCTGCCAGGGGCGCGGGAGGCGGCACCGGCGGCTTCGGCGCCGCGCCACCCGCCGGCTCGTCGTCGAAGAGAGAATCGTCGATGGCGTATTTCCGTCGAACGGAGTCATCGAGCAGCTCTTCGGAGAGCCTGTATTTCGCCCGCAAACGTTCTTCCTCGTTCGTGGGCTCGGCGGGATGCGCCGAATACGTGCCGACCACGCACGGAAGGTCGTCCGGATTTGCGTTCTCCGGATCGAAGAGCCCGGGCGGAAGGCTCTCGAAAGAAGCCGGTGTTTTCCCGGGCTCGGGGGCGGCGAGGAGACTCGGGCCGGATCGTTCCGCATCGAGGATCGCCTGAACGGTTGCCGTGTCGAGGGTCTCGACGAAATCGAGAACCTTCCCGCCGTGCATGCCGAGGAAGAGACGCAACGCGTCCGGCATGAAGCGCTCGGAGAGCGCGGGTTCCTCGGCACCGCCGGGCGCCGGCTTTTCCACGAACGCCTGCGCTTTCCTGCGCGGCTCGAGATGGCACCGGATCGACTCGGTTTCGTCCGGTGAGAGGTCCGTGAACTCGACGCGCATCCCGAGCATCGACGGGCCTTCGCCGTGGCGGCGAACGATACCTCGCACGTCGACGGCCCCGACGGTCGGAAGGTAGAGACGCATCCGGACGCGCGTTCCCAACGGAAGCGGATGATCCGTTTCGACGAACAGGTCCGTCGTCGAGAGCTGACTCACGAAGGCCGCGCCGGTGAGCGAGCCGTCGATCAGGATGAATCGAACGCGCATCTCCACGAAGAAGCGGAGACGGCGCTCGGGCTCGGTGCTCTTGGCGGGGCCGGACGGCGAGGATTTCCCGGTCACACGAATTGCGCGGGCGCGCCGGGCGTGCGCGAGCCGCTCGAGCGCCTTGCGTACACGCGAGCGGATGTCGTCGAGGTCGTCGAACGGCTTCGGGACCACGTCGGCGAGACCCATCTCGAAAGCTTCGAACGCACTTTCGGTGGTGCCGTGTCCGGTGATGAGGACGATCTCGCAATCGGTGTGACGCTCGCCCAGGTAACGCGCAAGCTCGAGCCCGGAGCCGTCGGGAAGGTTCTTGTCGACGATCACCAGGTCGTAGTTGCGCGCGTCGACGAGCTCGCGCGAACGGAAAAGGTTCTCCGCGGCATCGACGGCGAAACCGCAGGCCGCGAACACGTCGCCGAGGACATCACGCACGCCGTCGTCATCGTCGACGAGAAGCAGACGGAAGCCGTCGCCGAATCGCCCCTCGAGGGCTCGTTCCACCGGTGCACACGATGCGTCCGGGGGCACCGTTTCGTCAATTTCGGACCTAAGAGCTGTCCCGTAAAGGCGGCACTTTCGGACCGCCCGGCTGGGACATGTTGGGTCGCGTTCGCACTCGTTCCGGCGTGGTCTGGCTCCCGCCAGTCTCATCCGGGGTTGAGTGCGCCGCCCCATACGCCTCGTCGAGCGAGAGGCCCTCGACGAGCGGCGTCACCTCGCGGACACCTCGAAGATCTGCCTGGACGCTTCGCTGTATTTGGAAAAATCAGGTGACACGATGACCAGGTGCGGACATTGGCGGATCGCGCGGGCCATCGGCATCGCGGATCGCACTCCGAACACACGCGCTTTGCGGACGCTCACTGCGCGACGAGTGTATCGTAGATCAGCGGATGCCGGTGTCGAAGCTTTGCGGCTCCCGCTCGAGGAACTCGAGGAGCTCCTGTTTCGCGAGGGCCGCTGCCGGGTGGTGGCTCCGGCCGTAACAGGCGGCGCGGAAGAGGAGGAAGTCGCCGTCCCACGGAGCCTCCGGCTCGAAGGGCTTGAGCGCCTCGGCGCAGCGGTCGGGCAGGAGCTTCGCGATCTCGAAGACCGCGCCCCTGCGGGCGCCTTCCATCTCCATGACCGAGAACGACACGAGGAGCGCGTCGAAGAGCTCGCCGGCTGCGGCCGGGTCCTTTTTCGCCAGCGTCTGCGCGAGCGCGAGCGAACGCGACGTCGCCGGCGGCCAGGTCCACGGATCCGCCCGCATGTGCGTGAAGGCCGCGAGGAGCGACGTGCGCGCCGCCGGGACATCCCCTTTCGCGAGGGCGAGGCGGGCGAGGGCGTGCGCCGCCTCGGCGGGATGAAGAGCGGCGATCGATGCCGCGTAACGCCGCGCCTCTTCGTCGCCGGCTTCCGCGAGGAGATCCGCGAGCATCGAGATTTCGTTCGGGCCTCGCGGTGCTGCGGTCTGCGAGCGCCACGACGCGAGCGCTTCCGCGGTGCGGCCCTCGACGTAGTGGCGCTGCGCCCACGCGCGGGCGAGCTGTTCGGGCGACGCGCTCGTGCCGGCGGGCACACCACGAGGCGGGTCGTATCGCGGCACCGCGAGAGCGGAGTCGAGCACGCGCGACTCGTCGAGGGTGCCGTTCCGAACGGGAGGCCGGTGCATGCCGAGCTTCGTCGCGAGGCGCCGCACCTCTTCGACGCCGAACGTGGTGGATTGCACTCCGCGCGCGAAGCCGAACTCGACGTGATTCCGGTCGTCCGTGTTCACGAGTCCGCGCTCCGCTTCCGCGATCGCGGCCGCGAACGTCGGCGCGGCGACGTAGTGCGAGAAGACGCCCTCGGCGTCGTCCGTGCGCCAGGTGACGGCGAGCGCGGTACGGAAGGGCTCCGTCTGCATCCGTTTGCGAATGAGCTCGAGATCGTGAACCGGTGGCTCCCGCGAGGCGACGAGCACCAGATCGTTCCCCTTGGAATTCCACGTCTCCACGTACGGGAACGCGGCACCCACGGTCGCGTAAACCGTGCGAATGGTCTCCGCATCGACTTCGTACGCCTGCAGCCACTGAAGGAAGATCCCGCCTTCCTCCAGACGGTCGCGCACGGCCTCGTAGTACTCGAGCGTGTAGAGGCTCGCGATGCCGGCGCGGTAGGGATTCGAGGGCTCGGAGAAGACGATGTCGTAGCGCTGTCGGCTCGTCAGGAGCACCTCGCGCGCGTCTCCGAGGAGCACCGACACCTTCGGGTGCTCGAGCACGTTTCGGTTCGCCGCCGAGCACTCCCGTGCGACGTCGAGAACGGCGGGCTCGAGCTCGACCACGTCGACGCGCTCCATCGCTTCCGTGTCGGCCAGCCAGCCGGCGGTTTCACCCGTGCCGAGTCCGATGATCAGCGATCGGCGAACGTCGCGCGGAAGCAGGAGCGCTCCGAGCAGCCCGCCCATCACTTGCGTCGAGGCATCGCCGGTCGCGTGACCGTCGACCTTGCCGTTGATGATGAACGAGACGCCGTCGCTCTCGTCGAGCGCGACGCTGCTCTCGAGCCCGTCGACCTCCCACTTGATGCCGGCTCGCTGCTGCCGCGCGAAGGAACGCAACGCATTCGGCGAGCTCGTCACTCCGGCCGAAACGCGGCCGACTCCGATCTGGCTGTGCCGCCACGCCGCGGTGGGGCCGTCGGCGAGCAACATCATCGCGACGAGCACGACGGCAAGGGCGGCCGGCACGAGCGAAACGCGCGAGAAACCCGAGCCGCGACGCAGCCCGATCACGACGAACCCCGCGCCAAGCAGAGCGAGGAGCGTCGCGACCGCGCGCCAGCAACCCGGGGCGCTCAGCAACGGCAGCAGCAGGAAGCCTCCCGCGAGCGAGCCGACGATCGCGCCGCCCGTGTTCCACGCGTAGGCCAGTCCGATCTGGCGGCCGACCTCCTTCGAGCCGCGGCCCAGGAGGGAGACGAGCAGGGGAAACTGGATGCCGGAGATGAACGCGGCGGGAAACACGACGATTGCCGAGATGACGGTCCACACGAGCACGTGGCCCTGGAAGCCCATCGACGATCCGAGCGGCCGAAGAATGAGTGTGAGCACGGCGAGCCGGTCTCCCATCGCGAAGGGAAGCGCGAGGAGGAGGGCTTCGAGCAGACACGTCGTGCCGAGCAGCGCCGGTGTCGATCGTCGCCCGCTCATCACTGTCGCGTAGAAGAGTCCACCGAGGCCGATGCCGGCGAGCGCCACGGCGAGGATGAGTCCGAACGTGAAGACCGTGCCGCCGAGCAGCGGGCCGAGCATGCGGTACCACACGAGCTCCATGAGGAAGAAGGCGAAGCCGGTGACCGCCGCGGCGCCGAGCACGAGCGGCGCGGGAGCGGCGGGCGCCTCTTCGGGCGCGTGCACGGTTTCCGCGTCGGGAATTCGCCGGGAGAGACTGCGGGCCGCGATCGCGATCAGCAGATTCACGAGGCACGCGATCCACAAGGTGCGCCGGGTTCCGAAGTGCTCGAGCATCACGAACGTCGAGAGGAGCGTTCCGCAGACCGCCCCCATCGTGTTGCACCCGTAGAGGAGCGCGAGCCGCCGGCGATGCGGATCGTCCGCCGCCTCGATCGCGCGGACGGCGGCGGGTAGCGTTCCGCCCATCAGGAACGTGGGCAGCGCAAGCACCAGCGCGGACAGGACGAGCCGCAGCACGCTCGCTCCGCCGAGGCCCAGACGCATCGAGCCGCCCGCCCACACGTTCGATGCGCGGACGAGCTCCATGAGAAACGGCGTCGCCGCCGCGCTGAGCGCGATGCCGATCTCCAGCGACGCGTAGAAAGCGAGTGGCGAGCGGACGCGGTCCACGCGCCGTCCGAAGTAGAGGCCGCCCGCGCCCAGGCCGCCCGCGAAGATCGCGAGAACGGCGGCGGAGGCCGCCGTCGACGCGCCGAAGATCAGCCGGAACTCTCGCGTCCACGCGATCTGGTAGACGAGCGCGCAGGCGCCCGAGCCGAGCAGCAGCAGCGCGATCCGGATGCGGGCAGCCGCTCTCGCGGAGTCGTCGTGGCTCGTCATGCGGCGCCGCGACGATACCCCACTTCAGGCGAGGTATTCTCCCCGGCAGTGGTAAGCGATACAAAGGCCCCCTCGCGTTTCCGGCACCGGCGGTTTGTGGACTTCGTGGAGGGAGAATGACTGCGGCGGGTCCCGTTTTGCTTGCTGGCGGCGCCGCCATGGTCCCGAAATCGGCCTGTGCGAAGGTGCCGCTGACGCTCAACGCAGACTCCGGGTAGACGGGGCCCGCGCAGCTGCACCTTGCGAGCGTGACGGCGCCGGCCGCGCTCTCGATGATCGGCGATGCGGCTCGACCGTTCGTCGCGCTCGCAGACGGCGATCCACTCACCGGACGTCTCTTCGCGGCAAATCGCCCCGGTAGGCGCGAAGACCGCGCAGCGGCAGGCAATCGGCGTGCCTCGAGCCGCCTGTCCGCCATCCTCCTCGTGCAGATCAAGCCGGCTCACGCCGCCATCCGGTAGCGCGTGACCACGCGCAGAGGGATCACCTCACCGGTGTTGCGAAACTGTCCGGGGCGTCTTGCGACTCAAGGACTGGCGAATTCTCAGAGACCGCCGTCGTCGAGGCCAGTCGTTCATCCATTCCGTCCGCGCCGTCGCGTTCTTGCACAACCTGCGAACCCAGGGAGTGCTGGAACAGTTGCGGGACAGCTCTTAGGCCGGGCGGCTGCCCGCGGGCGGCCCCGAGGCGATTCCCGCAGGGCGTCCGAGGCGGCGATGCTCGGCCGCGTCCATCTCTGCGCGGGCCTTCGCCCATTCCTCGAGGGGAATCTTCAAAAACGCGTCGACGCAGGCCGGGTCGAACTGCGTGCCGGCGCAGCGGCGGATCTCGTCGCGCGCGATTTCGACCGAGCGGCCCTTGCGATACGGGCGGTCGGAGACGATCGCGTCGAACGTGTCGACGATCGCGAAGAGCCGCGCGCCGAGCGGGATCTGCTCGGCCTTCAGGCCCTGCGGATATCCGGCGCCATCCCACCGCTCCTGGTGCGTGCGGACGATCTCCGCGGCCGGCTTGAGGTAATCGATGCCGCGAAGGATCTGCCAGCCGATGTCGGCGTGCTGCTTCATCACGACCCACTCGACTTCCGAGAGCCCGGCCGGCTTGAGGAGGATGCCGTCGGGGATGCCGATCTTGCCGATGTCGTGGAGGAGCGCGCCGCGCGAAATGTCGGGAAGGTCCGCATCGGGCACGCCGTACGCCCGCGCGAGCATCTCGGTGAATCGCATGACGCGCTGCGAGTGGCGCTCGGTCTCCTGCTCGCGCGCGTCGAGCGCGTCGACGAGCGCCTGCAGCGCGGCTTCCCACGCTCTCTCTTTCGCGTCGAGCGCGGCCGCGAGCTGCGACGTCGCGTCTTTCACGCGCGCTTCGAGATTGTGGCGATAGCCGCGGTTCTCGAGCTCGAGGCGGCGGCGCTCGAGTGCGCGGTCGAGCGCGAGGAGAAGATCGATCTGGCGAACGGGCTTCTGCACGTAGTCGGACGCGCCGGTGCGCATCGCTTCGACGACGGTCTCGACTTCGGCCATGCCGCTCATGAGCAAGACGGCGGTGTCGGGATAGCGGCCGCGCACTTCGCGAAGGAGGTCGAGTCCGCTGCGTACCGGGAGCACGACGTCGGTGAGCACGAGCTCGAAGGTCTTCGTCGCAAGGATCGCGAGTGCTTCGGTTGCGTCACCCGCAGTCGTCACGGTGTGGCCGGAGCGCGAGACCAGCTCCGCGACGACGCCACGAACGTCGACGTCGTCATCGACGACGAGGACGCGAATCCCGGTTTCTCTCGTCACTGAAGACCATTGTGGGGGGCAGGCAGAGGGCGGGTCAACGCGGGGAACTGCTGAGACAATTCCGCACGCCCGGTCCGGGCCGCTTCGGTGCTGGTTTTGCGGGGATTGTCCCTTGACCTGCGGTTCGCGCGGGCTAGACTCGGCTTCCACCCCAGCGGCCAAGTCCGCGGAGGAGCTACGAGAATGGGCATCATCGGGCGAAAAGCGTTGCCCATCGTGAACGACCTGAAGCGGCGGGACTCGTCCAACCTGCTTCAGGCCGGTATCCCGCAGATCTCCGGCGAGCTGCCGGGTGGGACGATTCTCACGTCGGTGGACAAGGTCCTCGACTGGGGCCGCGCGAACTCGATGTGGTACCTGCTCTTCGGTCTGGCGTGCTGCGCGATCGAGATGATGCAGACGGGAGGCCCACGCGGTGACCTCGATCGCTTCGGCTCGGTCTTCCGCGCGACGCCGCGCCAGGCCGATCTCATGATCGTGTCCGGCACGGTGACGCTGAAGATGGCGCATCGCGTCCGTCTGCTCTACGAGCAGATGCCGGATCCGAAGTACGTCATCTCGATGGGCTCGTGCTCGAACTGCGGCGGTCTCTTCCAGCTCGGTTACTCGACGCTTCGCGGCGTCGACAAGGTGGTGCCGGTCGACGTGTACATCCCCGGCTGCCCACCGCGTCCCGAAGCGCTCACCGAAGGGCTCATGCAGCTGCAGCGGCTCGTGAAGAACGAGCGCTACCTCTCCAAGCGTCGCTACAACGCGAACATCCTCAAGCTTCTCGGAAACCGCGGAGCTTGAGTCGTGGCGGTACTGCGGATCCATACGATCCCCGGCGACGATGCCTTCCTTCGGCAGAAGGCGAAGGACGTGACGTCGTTCGGCGCGGACCTGCAGAAGATCGCCGCCGACATGACGGAGACGCTGCCGATCGCGAGGGG
>Ga0163152_10002219_pt1 | contig 28266 bp, 22 predicted proteins | sample OliLakLV19MP8IB2_FD_148635 | JGI IMG/M metagenome (GOLD analysis project Ga0163152, IMG submission 148635) | Freshwater microbial mat bacterial communities from Lake Vanda, McMurdo Dry Valleys, Antarctica - Oligotrophic Lake LV.19.MP8.IB-2 | ecosystem: Environmental > Aquatic > Freshwater >...
GGGCTCAGCAAAGGCGTTTCCTGTCCCCCGACGACCCCATCGACATTGTCCTCGACAAAACCTGCGCATCTGGGCGGATAGGTCGCTCCGACGCTGAGCGCCGAGATGCGATCGGCACATTCCGCTTCGAAATCGGTCACGCACGTCACGCAGTTTCCGACCCCAACGAGGTCGCTGATGGGGACGCCGCACGTGTTACGGTTCTCGGGCTTGACCGCGGGGCACTTGTCGGGAAGGACGATGTCGGCGCTCGCCACCCCCGGACAGGCTTTGCCGAACGCCTTGTCGAACGTCGCCCTGGCCTTGTCGATGTCGCCTTGCGCGTCAGTCGGGCAGTTGGCCGTCTTCTTGACCTTGGTGCCCCAGCACTTCGCGAGCGCCTTCGACTTGCTCGTCAAGAATCCGACCGCGGCTTTCCCCAGCGCCACCTGGCACTTTTTGATGTTCTTGGTGCCCGTGCTCGCCGCTCGAGCGAGGGGATAGTACAGGTCGATCGCTTGTCGCACGGACGCCTCTCCGACGCATGCGATGCAGTCGTCGATCTCGCCACAGCTGTTGATCGCATCGGTGCAGGCCGAACCATCGAAGCCCGGGCAGACGGAGGGCCAGCCGAGTTCCTTCAGGGTAGGCTGGCTGCCATCCGCATCGGGGCTCGCGCAATTCTTGTCCTTGCCGCCACAGGCCTTGGTGATCGTGTCGGCGAGCTTGGTACGCGCTTTGGCGATGCTCCCGGCGGTTTTCCCCTGGTCACATGCCTTTTTACCCTGGATGTCGGCCTCCTCACACTTTTGCAGGATCTTGGCCTCGGCCTGAACGAAGGCCGCGCCGACCTTGATGATCGCGGCCGAGCACTTGGCGACGATCTTCGGCGTGGTCGCGACGCTCGTTCCCGCGGCGGTACCGAGGCACGCGAGCGCGGCGAGAGCCGTGAGGGCGAGGAGCTTCGTGGAACGGTCGAGCATAGGGACATCCTCGTGGGGTTTGCGCCACAGAGCTTTGTGGGTGGCGAATCCTGCCCCAGGCGCCACGCGATCGTCAACAGCTGCGCTGCGCTGAAGGTACACTGCCGTTTGGGCAGTGCGTGGCGGCTCGTGATCGACCAGTTGACCACTTGAAGCACGGTGTAACGCCTGTTTCCGGAGAGGACAGGGAGCTTAGACCCTTCCCCGTTCATCCCATCCCCCCTCTCCACACGCCACACCGTTACAGTGCGCCAGAATGAGACAGTTCGGCCGCTCCCGACTCATACTTTCCGTGTGGAGGATTGACCCTAGCCAGCGGTCACATGGTAGGGCTCACGCCGTCCGCATCCGACTCCGAGGACGCTGAAGACCAAGATTCGGAGGAACCTAGTTGATGCTCAAGCAACCTGCCCCGCTGCTACTCGCCTCCGCGACCCTCCTCAGCCTTATCGTCGCTGGCTGTAGTGAGTCTTTCCAAATTCGCTCGTACCCCGCCGGGGCTCGCGCGCTCATCGACGGTAAGGTGGTTGGGAGCACCCCGGCCGAGGTGGTGATCCCGCGCAGCCAGGCGGGACTGCCCCACAAGTGGCGCGTCGAGTATCGGAACTGCGACTATGCCGAGGGCGATCTTCACGCTGGCATCGCTCCCGGCCGGGTCATCACCTATTTCCTGACGGCCGGGATCTTCGCTGCGATTAGGGGGCCCTACTACTACAACGACATCGAGGCCATGCTGACGGGCGGCGATTGTGAGCCCGGTCAGGCTCGATCAGGCACCCCGGCGCAGCCGGGAATCCTGATTCAGAATTTCGTCGGCGACAAGAATCAGGCGAGCACAGGCAGCCAGCAGGACAAGACCCAGTTGATAGTCATCTTTAGCTGGGTTTTCGCTCGGGCGAGTGGACGTAATCTGCCCTTATCGGACGTTCGCGCTTGTACTGCCGTTTGCCACAGTTCGACGACAATGAGTGGGCGGGTTTCCAGGACGCGTGTCACGGCCGCCGGACCAATGTCGTCGGAGTGCAGATTGTCGACGCGTGGGATGACCTGAAGCTTTATAGGCCGGGAAGCTATCCGACGATTCGAGGCACCGCGATGCTGCTCGGCCCGCGGTCCGCGTTCTTGTGGACCTCAGGGTACGTCCCGCGGCTCGATACCTATCTCGGACCTGACGCGCCGAATCCTTTGCGCGTCACCGTGCGACGGGGAGACGCCGCACTGGAGACCGTTCTGCGTGACGTGCTTTCCCTGACGAAGATCAACTTCAACAGCTGTCTCTTCAATGACCGCAAGCCGGTAACGATTCGCTTCGCTGATGCGATTGGCGACATTCTCGTCTCAGCGCCGGTTCACTCTGAACCGCGCCTGCCGTTCAAATTCTACATCTGAGTGGTGTCTGACCCGGGATCGAAGCGGCCGTTGTGCGGACGGCTACGACACCGGCCGCAGGTGCGGCGCGGGTTTCTCGGGACGTGTAATGACTTCGTCGACGATTTGCCCATCGCGGAGGGTGATGACCCGATCGCCGTACGCAGCTGCAATTGCGCTGTGCGTGACCAGCACGACCGTCACACCGCGTTCGCGGTTGTGCTCGCGCAGTAGATCAAGGATCTCCGCCCCCGCGAGAGAGTCGAGGTTGCCAGTCGGCTCATCGGCAAGGATGATCGACGGATCGATGACTAGTGCGCGGGCGATGGCTACCCGCTGCATCTCGCCGCCCGAAAGTTGAATCGGCCGATGGTGCGCGCGGCCGTTGAGACCCACGCGTGCGAGCGCCTCCAGTGCCTTCTCTTCCGTCGTGCGGCGCGCTCCACCGAGCGCGCGGAGAGGCAGGGCGACGTTGTCGAGTGCGGTGATGTTCGGGAGGAGATTGAAGAATTGAAAAATGACTCCGACTTGCGTCTGCCGGAGATCGGTCAGGGCGTCGTCGGACATTTCCCGGAGCGCGCGTCCGGCGACGTAGACCTCGCCACTCGTGGCGATATCGAGTCCGGCGACCAGGTTGAGGAACGTGCTCTTCCCCGATCCGCTCGGGCCCATGACGGAGAGGAATTCGCCACGGGGTACGGCGAGCGAGACATCGCGTAGAGCGACCACCTCGCTGCCGCCGCGCTGGTACGCTTTGCTTACGTCCGCGAGTTCGATGGAGAGGGTCAGGTCAGGCATGGTGACAGGCATCCTCATTCGACCATGACGAGGTCGGCGACGCGGGTAGCTGCCGTCGTTCGCGCCGGATAGAGCGCCGCGAGAATCGATGTCGCCGCAGCTACAGCGATCGTCACTAGGGCGAGGCCATACGGAAAGACAAAGGTGAGCCCCCAACCTGAGACGAGACGGGTCGAGCGGGTGATAAGCGCGTGGGCAATGGGCCAGGCGTAGAGGATCGCAACGATGCCGCCGATCGCTCCGATGACACCCGCTTCCGTGGCAAGCATGCGGAGAACCTGGCGCGGTTTGAGTGCGACACTCCGGAGGAGTCCGATCTCCCGACGCCGGTCGACGATCTCTGCCAAGAAGAAGTTCACTACGCCGATCACCGCGATGGCGATCGCCACCAGCTGGATCGCATAGGTCATGAGCAGCGCATCATCGAGCGCGCCTGCAATGTTCTGCTTGTACTCAGCAGCCGTCAGTACAACCGGGCTAAATTCGGGCCGCGCCGCGTCCGAGATCGCTTGCCGTACGCGCGTGACATCGGCGCCGGGTGCAAGCCAGAGCCGGAAGCTATTTACGAGATCATCGTGCCAGAACCGGCGGTACGTCTCGCGCTCGATGATGATCGTTCCGATATCGAGGGTATAGTCGAGCACCACGGCGGCGACAGAAAAGGTTGCCTCGCCGCTTGGGGTGTCCAGGGTCAGAGAGTCTCCAGCGCGGACCCCGTGACGATACGCGAAATTGTCACTCACGAGGACGTCCCCCTGCGCGAAGCGCTGTTGTAACGTCGCCGCGTCTCCCGCCACCAGCGGATAGTGCTGGCGTGCAAAACCTCCCGCGCTCTCCGTCCGAAGGACGGCGAGGGTGTCGCCGATGCGCGCGTTGATCATGCGGGACGGACTGATCTCCGCGACGCCAGGGATAGCGCGGAGTCGTGCCTCAAGCGCGCCCGAAAGCGTCGGGCTCGACGGCAGCGGCAACTGCGCTGTTGGGCTCACCTGAAGATCGGCTGCGAGCGTCTGGTCTACCCATGACAAAATCGACGTGCGCATGCTGTGGATGAATGCGCTGACAATAAGCACCATGGCGAAAGCGACCATGAGGGCGGCGATTGTGCCGCGCATTCGTGTTGGGTCGCGGGCGATGTTCTCAGTCGCCAGCACCGTCGTCGGTCCGGCGAAGCGCCGGCCGAGCGCGGCCACCGGCTCAATCAACAAGGCTGTGATGAGCGGAATCAGCATGGTGTATCCGAGTGCGGCAAGCACGACGCTTCCCATGATGAGTGCAATCTTCGCGCTGAACCCTTCCGGCCGAAGACCGGAATAGAGGAGCGCGAAGGCAACAAGGGTCAGGAGGATACCCGGCGCAAGGGTCCGAACGCTTGCGACGTGGGGCGCATCGACGAGAGCATCCGAGGAACGGAGATGGTCAAGTACGCGCATGCGGGCTGCGGCAACGGTTGGTGCAGCGGCTGCTGCAACCGTACTCGCGACGCCGAGTGCGAGAGCCCCGAGAATGTCGCGTGCCGAGACGACCAGGCCAGCGTAGTCGACATGTGCCCAGATCGCGCCGATGCCCGCCGTCACCATCCCGAGTGAGAGGCGGGCGGCACCGATTCCAAGCAAGATCCCAAAGGCTGAGCCGAGCGTCCCGAAGACGAGAGCCTCGAGCACGAGGGCCGTCGAGAGCGCGCGCTGTCGGTAGCCGACCGCGCGGGCGAGCGCGAGTTCCCGCCGCCGAGTCGCGATTGCCGTGTGCATGGTATGGTAGATGATGAACACGCCAACGACGACCGCGTTGAGACTCACGAGCGTGAGGACCGTCTGGACCGCGGCGAGCATGCTTCCGAGCGCCGCCCCGCGATTCTGGGGTGCTTCGAGCGTACCAACGCCAGCCACAAGCGGCGCAAGTACTCGGGACACTTCTGCGATGTTGGCATCGGAACGGAGGATGAGGTCGATCTGATCGAATCGTCCAAGTCTGGCAAAGAGCCGCTGCGCAGTAGGGAAGTCGACGAGTCCGACAGCGCCGCCGAAAAGAGCGGCCGGACCCGCAGGATCGAGGGTGCCGCGGACCGTTACTGAGACTTGTCCCGTGGGGCTGTTTGCCTTGAACTCACGGCCAGGCCCGAGACCGGCGCGGGTCAGGAAGGGAGACGAGACCGCGATGGAATCTGGACTGTTGGCGAAAACGAGTCCGTCCGGAATATGGACATGCTTTCGCGGGAACTGTGTCTCGCGGACGGTCTGATCCTCGAAGAGGTCCACACCGAAGACTGTAAGGTCGCCCCAGTCGGTCGTGAGTGTTCCTTGGAGCAAGCCGGCCGCGCTCGCCACCCCCGGAACGGCGGCCAGTGTTGCCACGAGCTCCTCGGGAACACCGGCGGAACCGTTGGAGACCTGCAGGTCGGCGCGACCCGCGATCGTCTCGACGGTGTGGTCGAATGACGCCAAGACCGAACGGTTGATGAGGCCGACGGCTACGACTACTTGCGTGCCGATGACGACGCCGACGAGCGTTAGGATCGCCCGCAAGCGATACGCCCGGAGCGACGGTATCGTGACCTCGCGGATGAGCCATAGGGCCGCGCGAACGGTCTTCACGGGTACGCCGACCGATCCCGTGCAGCGAGTTCGCCGAGCGTATCGCGCGCGAGGACCCGAAGCTTCCGCTCCATCGCGGCGAGGGGGAGCGGTACATTGCTCGCGAACTTGACGGCGAGATGCGCGAGCAGCTGCTCTGCGGTCCCGGCGTTCGGCCGTGCATCATACTGAAAGAGCAGGTCGACGGTCTCGGCACACCATCCAACGCAGCGGAGTAGTCCAGCGCGCGACGAAGAGAAGTCGCCCGCAGCGTCTAGGACGAGGCTTGCCGCCGCCTCACTGGCCGATCGTATGCGGCTAGCTGGGGTTTCGCCGAACGGCACCAACGATTCGGTGAGAAGCGCGCGCGACGTCGCGAGCGACGCTGCAGCCACGCGGCGGTAGCTTGCCTGCGGAAGACGCGAGGCTACGACCGTGGCTTCGGTCAGAAAGCAATCCCCGACCATGATCGCGAGCGTGTTCTCACTCTCCGCTTCAGCGGAATCGCGTGCCTCTTCGAGGAGCGAGGCGGCGAGCGATGAGAGTGCGAGCGCGAGGAAGCCGCGTCGCACGAGAGGGTCCTGAAGGGGTTCGTTCGCGATCTGTGCCGCGATGATGAGAGGCCAGATAGCTGGCGACTCTCCAGGGGAGCAAAGAATGCGCCCGAGTTCCGCGAGAACAGTATCCGTCTGCTTGAGGCGCGCGGCGATTCGTTTTCGAAGGTCGCGAACTACCGAATCGGTTGCCGTATCGATCATCGCCACGAGTGGCGTAATACCTGAGCGCGGCGCCGGTGTTTCGTCGAGTGCGAGAGCTCGGAGGGCGGGCAAGATTCGCCCGCGCGGTTGGTTCTGCCCGGTCGGTGGGGACAGGGACAGCAACCAGCTGAGGTGACGCGATGACGCCCGAAGCCGCCATTGTCGGCCATATGCGCGGACCAACGACCGGGCGTATGGTCTGCCCGACAGCCTTCCACTCGACGCGTGGAGGCTTCGGATCGCAGTCTGGGCCGCGAGCTCGCCACTCTCGAGTGCGGCGGCGATCCCCTCGCCGGTGAACGGATTTACGAGGCCCGCAGCGTCCCCAACGCAAAGCACGCCGCGAGGAAGCGCGAAGGGATCGGTCATACTGGTCGACAGCGTTCCCCCTTCGAGCGGTCCCACCGGTACTGCCCGAGCGAATCGTGAGTCCGTCTGTGCCAGATCGTGGACGAACGCGGAAAAGAGAGCTCCAAGCGATCCACCTTCGAGCGGGCGCCTTCGATTGAGAACTCCGAGGCCCACATTTGCAACGCCGGGACCCACGGGAAAGATCCAGGCGTAACCTTCCAAGAGTGATCCAGAGCTCGCTGAGATCGGACGGACCTCAAAAAATGGTGCGAGCTCGCTGACGCCTTCCACGTACTGGCGGACGGCGAGGCCGCGATAGGGCTGGCTCGTAGCGCCGTTCCCCTGAAGCTTCCGCGCGAGGCGGCCATGAGCGCCGTCGGCAAGGATCGTCAGTCGTGAGGGGCAGAAGATCTGGCCCTCTGATGCTGCCAGCCACACCCCCGTGACCGCGCCCTCTCGGTCAGACGCCAGACCGGTTACGGATGTCGCGTCACGAAATTCGGCCCCTGCTCCCGCCGCTGCTTGCCGAATGCGGTCATCGAGGACGCGACGCGGTACCACCGCCCCAAAGCTGAATGGTGGAGGTTCGTGGGCGAAAAGGAGGTCACCGCTCTCGCCGCCTCGCACGAAGCGAATTCCTTCAATCTTCGGCCATCCTCCCTCGATGATCGAGTGGTTCATTCGAGCGAGCGCGCGGAGGGCGCGCGGCGTCAAGCCGTCGCCACAGACCTTCACGCGCGGAAACGGTTTCCGATCCACGAGGAGCGTCGAGAGTCCGGCTGCCGCACAATGGTACGCCGCTGCCCCGCCGGCCGGGCCGGCTCCGACAATCAAGACGTCGTAGATGGAAGCCATCGCGCCGCTGTCTATCGGCCGAGGGAAGCGCCGGTCAATTGGTTGGGTTCGGGTCTGTTCTGGGGAAGCCATCGGCAACATCTCGCGAGCGTTTGGCTCACGAGCGCGGCGATCCATTCGGTGCCGCGGGACGATGGGACTGCCCTAAGTTGCCCACAAACTGTATCCGCGTACACTCGCGCAAAGCCCAGCGTGCGATCGACGGCGCCGCTGACCTGGAGAAGATTGGCACAGTGACGAAGGTTCGTGCCGTCTATTCTCGTGGAGCGAAGCTCGGTGAGCAGCGTGGCAAGGGTTGTTCTGTGCGCACTTTCGAGCCCGCAGAGGATGGGGAGCGACATCACCCCGTCCTGAATATCTGCGCCTGTGGGTCGGCCAAGCTCCTCCTCCGAGCCGAAGATGTCGTCGAGATCGTCAGCGATCTGGAAAAGGAGTCCGAAAGCTTCTCCGATACTGCGCCATCGATTCATGATCGGTACGTCTTCTCCGATCAACATCGCGCCGAGTTCGCAGCTAAGGCCGAAAACGGAGGCGGTCTTGAGTTCCATGATCCGGATACGCTCGTCGGAGCCCATCGTGGCATCGCCGAGACGCAGGAGCTCAAGAAACTGTCCGCGACTCAGACGCCGCGCTGCAGCGGCGATGCGTTCGCGCGCAGGAGTTGGAAGCTCCCCGACCAGGGCCAGCGCAATTTCGACGAGATGGAGCCCGCTTCGTGTGGCCGTTCGGACGCCCAGAACGCGGTGGAGCGCAGGAACGCCGCGGCGGACTTCGCAGCGATCCACCACATCATCATGGAGGAGAGACCCGGCATGGACGAGTTCGATGGCCGCTGCCGCGCGCGTGAGGTCGGTGCTCGTCGCGAGGAGGGGATTGCTCGCGGAAGCTGCAAACAGAAGCCGCGAGCGTAGCCGCTTGCCGCCAAGCACAAAGGCGCCGCAGGCTTCAGGCAGGGGCTCGCTCGCGAGCGCTCTTCGAAGAAACTGAGTAAGGCGGTCTATTTCATCTGAGAAGGGGTCCGGCATCGGGAGAAATGCACCGCGCGTTTTGGTTCCGGGCGCTACGCTCGACCTCGCGCCTGACGCGATCGCTCCTTCTCTTGAGGCTTGGGGAATCCCTGCGCGCCGCCCACGGGAATCGTTTCCGCCAAGACCTTCTGACAGAGGCCGGCGGCCTTGAAATCAGCCTCGGCCCGCATGATCGCGGCTTCCGTGAAGAGCCAGCGCGCGATCTTCTCTGGGGTGGTTCGTTCTTGCATTCGGCGCTGGTCAAGTAGCTCAGCCATGCGGCGCTCGCACGCATCTGTTCGTGCTTTCAAGAGTCGGGAAAGCGTTTCGCGATCCTGGTGGATGAAGAGAAGTCTCACGTAGAAATCGTCTCGAAACGGCTTCGCGGCTGAGAGCGGTAGGACCAGCCATGCACGAAGCGCGTCCCGACCCTTGGCACTGATGGCGTACACCGTCCGGCGCGGCCGGCGGCCGATCTGTTCTTCGGTGCCGGTGATCAGTCCGTCCTGCTCGAGGGATGCGAGCACTTGGTAGATCTGCCCGTAGTTGAGCTCCCAGAAGTCTCCGAGCCGCTCCTCGAACGCGGCCCTCACGGCGTAGCCATGACGGGGCTCTTCGGCGATCAACCCGAGGACGGCGTATTTGATCGACATCGGTTGCCTCCGTGGGGTCGCTGCGTGCCCCGGCCGCTGCATTGATGAGCGGGCGGATCGTAGAGGCCGCCTCGTTCCCCTGTCAAGGGTTCCGTTGAGGAAAGCGCAGAAATTTCAGATAGCTAGAACTAGCTATTCAGGTTGAGACGACGCGCGGAATATGCGCTCGCGGCTTACGCGCCTTTCGCGAGGCGTCCTATTGGTCTTGGCGCGGCTCACCAGGAGCCCGAAGGAGACCAAGCCAATGCGATACCAATTCCCCTTCATCACCTTGCGGTCTGCGTCATGCGCCGCACCCACCGCGCTCCTCGTGGTCAACATCGTGGCCATGCTCGGCGCATCGATGTTGACAGGCTGCTTCGGCGGGTTGCCGAAGGAACCGGTGGCCGCCGTCGCCTCTCTGCCCACGGTCTACGATAGGCGCCCCGTCGTTCAACACGATTTGTTCGCGGCGCCCTTTCGACTCGGAACCGACCGTGCCGCGCGCTGACACATCTGAGAGTCATCGTCGTCAGTGGCTATTGGTGCTCGGTCTTTGTGTGGCTGCGACCACCGCGTTTGCGGAGACCAGCACGCTTCCAGTGTCCGATGGGGCGGAGCTCGTCGAGCGAGCCCGACGTGCCATGCCATCGGAGTCTTTCGGTGCGGAGTTTCGGATTGATGTCACGACACCGAGTTGGAGCAGCCGCAAGGTGGGACAAATCTTTAAGCGCAAGAGCGCCTCCGGTCAGGACACGCTGATCGTCTTTCAGAGGCCGCCCGCAGCTGAAGGTGTCAAAGTCTTGATGCAGCGTCCGCTGGACGGGCGAGCCATGCAGTGGCTGGTGTTGCCCAACGGGCGACCCCGACGTCTTTCAACATCACGGTCGGGAGAGGCGCTCCTGGGAACCGAATTCACTAGCGACGACCTGGAGATGCCTTCGGCGCTTTCACGGGCCGTCGTGACGAGACAGGAGCGTAACGGTGGTGCGCTGGTTTCCGTCGTCGCCATGACAGTGGAGGACGCAGATACGTCACATGAGGAAGTAGCCTGGATCCGTGTGGACGATGCGGTGGTCCTCCGACGTGAAATCTATCTGGGAAGCGAACTCGCGCGTGTGTTTCGCGTCGACCGTATGGAGGATGTCGAGGGTGTCTCCACGCCGGTTGCCATGACGATCACGAACGTCGCGACGCAGGCGGTCTCCAAGGTGTCGCTTCGCCATGTCAGCTACGCGAGTGCCTTCGCGCCGAGCATGTTCACGCTCGCTCAACTGACCGGACAACGAGCGTCACTCCCGTAGCTAAATCGTCGACCCATCGCATGCTTTTCGAACACTGGAGGGAAGATGTTGCGTGAAACCAAAGGCGCATGTTCGTCGAAGATACATGGGGAATCGGCAACACGGCCGGACGTGCTGACCGGATTGTTGGAACTGCGGAGCGTTCGGACGCCAGCTCGCACCGCCTTCACCTTTGCGTCCGACGGCGAAGACGATGAGATCACCGTCACGTATGCCGAGCTGGCCTGCCGGGCACGGGAGATTGGATGCTTCCTCCACGGAACGGTCGCCCCGGGAAGTCGCGTGCTTCTCCTATTTCCGCCTGGCCCGGATTTCATCGCCGGATTCTTCGGTTGCCTCTATGGCGGCGTGATCGCGGTGCCGACCTATCCGCCAGATCCGAGGCGCTTCGAGGTCACGTTGAGCCGCTTGCAAGCCATCGTTCGCGATGCCGGCGTGAGTGTGGTTCTGACGACGCACGAGATAGGGGCGACGATGAAATCGCTCGGCATCTCAGGGCCGCTCGCGGCAATCGATTGGGTATCGATCTCGGATGCCCGCGCATCGGAGACAGAATGGCGCGCACCGGTCATCGATACGGAAACGGTCGCGTATCTGCAGTACACGTCGGGATCGACGGGCGTACCACGAGGGGTGATGGTCAGCCATGGAAACTTGATCGCCAACCTCAAAGCGATTCAGCACCATTTCGAGCACGATGAAAACAGTCGGGGAGTGATCTGGCTGCCGCCCTACCACGATATGGGTCTTATCGGGGGGTTGCTCCAGCCAGTCTTCTCGGGCTTCCCCGCAACGCTGTTATCGCCGTTGGCCTTCCTACAGGAACCCGTGCGGTGGCTGCAGGCAATCTCTCGAGTTCGCGGTACGGTAAGCGGCGGTCCGAACTTCGCGTACGATCTCTGTGTTCGGCGTATTTCGGTCGAAGACAGGAAAACTCTCGACCTCAGCAGCTGGACGTTGGCCTTCTCGGGCGCGGAGACGGTCAGACAAGAGACGCTCGACCGCTTCGTTTCAGCGTTTGAACCCTGCGGTTTCCGTCGCGAGGCCTTTTATCCGTGCTACGGGCTCGCCGAAGCCACGCTCATGGTGTCGGGAGGTGAGAAAGTGAGTCCCCCGATCGCGCGGAGGGTGGATCGCGCGCTGCTCAAAAGCGGCCGCGCGGTCGAAGTCCCAGACGACTCGACGAGCCAGTTGTCCCTCGTGAGCTCGGGGCGAGCGGTTAGAGAGCACGAGGTACGCATCGTCGACCCTCAGACGATGCGCGAGCGCGCCGACGGCGAGATCGGTGAGATTTGGGTTGCGGGACCGAGTGTCGGTGCGGGCTACTGGAACCGTCCGGGCGAGTCGCAGGAAGTGTTTTACGCTCGCCTCGAAAACGTCGACGTGAAGTTTCTTCGTACCGGCGACCTCGGTTTCGTGAATGATGGCCAACTATTCGTGACCGGCCGTCTGAAGGACGTGATCATCATTCGGGGTCGCAATCACTACCCCGACGACATCGAAGCGAGCGTCCAGCAGAGTCATCACGGTTTGCGACGGTGTGGGGCAGCATTCTCGGTCCCCATCGCCGGAGAGGAGCGTCTGGTCGTCGTCCAAGCGGTGGACCCATCACTCGCCGACGCCGATGGTGCGATGCGCGCCGTGCGGCGCGTCGTTGGCGGCCGTCATGGAGTCAAGGTTGCTGTGGTGGCACTCGTCGCCTCTCGAAGTATCCCGCGTACGTCGAGCGGAAAGGTACGGCGTAGTGCCTGTCGGCAAGCGTTTCTCGAAGGTCGCCTCGAAACGACGGCGCTCTGGCGCGATCCCAAGATTCTCATCGCGGAGCAGCGAGCACACGAGGAAGCGTTGCCGCCACGCCTGAGGCGTGCACTCGTGGATGCGGGGGTTCGTTTCGAAGTCGCTCCGCGGCCGCGCCAGGTCATTGCGTGTCGTGATGTCGCTCAGTTGTCCGGTCGGAGTCTCGAGCAGATCGTCAAGACGCTCGTCATACGTTCGATCGACGGGCGATTCGCGCTTGTCGTACTACCCGGCGACCGAACGTTGTCGCTCGAAAAGGTCAGTCGAGCCATGGGAGCCGAAGCGTCCGATCTGGCTACTACCACCGAGGCGACGCGGGTCACGGGGTATCCCATAGGCGGCATCACTCCGATCGGATGTGCAGATTCCGGGCTGCCGGTGCTCGCGGACCACTCGTTGTTGGCGCTGGGAAAGGTCGCTGTCAACGTTGGAGCTGGACGCCCCGACGTCGGCCTGGAAATCGGTGCGGACGAGCTTCTGCAGCTGTCTTCGGCTCGATGCGTCGACATCTGTCTGGCTTTGAACGACGGAGCCGTGGTGTGACGACTCATCTCTTGGGCTGGGGCTCCGCCTTTCCGCCTCACGAGTATACCAATGTCGAGCTCGGCGATTTGGTGGGTCTGCCGAACGGAAAGCCAGCGCGATACGGCGACATGCTGGGAATCGAGCGTCGGCGATCGGTGTTCGATTTTCGCAGCAAGCGTCAGACGACGAGTTGCGATCAGTTGGGATCGGCGGCGGCGCACGCTGCGATCAGTCACGCGGGCATCGACGTTCACCAGATCGACACGATCATCACAGCGTCTTCGTGTTTCGACTATCTCTTCCCAAGCCTGTCGTCGCGCATTCTGAAAGCTCTCGAGCTGCCGTCCGCGCGCACGTTCGATCTCATGGGGGGCTGCGCGGAGTTCCTCCACGCCGTCACGATCGCCGACACCATGATCGCGGCCGGCCGTGCGCGCTGTGTACTCGTCGTTGCCGCTGAGGTGGTGACGATGTTGCATGCTCAAGTGCGCTTTCCGGTCGAGTATTTCTTGTTCGGGGACGCCGGGGCGGCGGTCGTACTTACCGCTGGAGATGGACGGTTCGAGCTCGTCGACTCCTGGGTTGATACTCGCACCCACTTCGAAGGCGAGTTGCTCGATCCCGTTGTTGCGCCGTTGCTGCGGAATGCCGGCCCGCCGCTGTTCCTTCGATCGGCGGTGTCGTCTCCGCACGTCCAGAGTGAGGTGCCGGTCGAGCATCGGCTGCTGCACGACGGACGCGTGGCCATGCGTATTGCCGCTCCGTTGATGGCAGAAGCAGTGCGGCAGGTTCTGAAAACGCGCGACATCGCCAGTACCGACTACTTTCTCGTGCCGCATCAGCCGAGTGCGCCGATCCTTGCCGCCGTCGAACGAATGCTCGGACTGCCTCCCGAACAGATCGGCATCTCGAGTCGTCACCGCGGAAACATGGCGACTGCGTCGGTCCCAGTCGCATTCGTCGATCACTACGATCGAGTCGAGAACTACCCGTACAACGTCTGGGCATCCGTGGGCGCGGGCGTCTCGCTTGGTGCTCTCCTCTGGCGACGTGTCGGGAGCGCGAAGGCCGTTTCAGATGGGCGATGCTTCGACCAGGAGGTGCAGCGATGAAGCTCATACGGGTTCCAAGACGGGACTTGTCCCCTTGGCGCGACCTCGCGCCGCATATGTGGCGGAGGCCGGACTACCCGGTCGCATACGGACTCATGGACATCGACGTGCGCGACGCGTTGGCGGCGATAGGCGAACTGCGGACCAGCGAGGATGTGCCGGTGACGATCAACCATTTGGTCATCAAGGCATGTGCCAATGCGCTGGTGGCGGTTCCAGAAGCCAACTGCCTCGTCATGCGTTGGGGTGTGTATCGTCGACCGACGATCGACATCTTCGCGCTCGTGGACCTCGACGACGGACGAGATCTGATGGGTGTGACGCTGCGAGAGGTCGATCGGATGTCGGTGCTCGACATCGCGCGAACCTTGCACGAGGAGACGGAGAAACTCCGCGGGATGCGAGGCGCCCGCCCTCAGGATCCCCGGCGCGCCCTAAGAGGTGTCCCACGCTTTCTGCGGCGTTCACTGCTGAGGCTCACCGACTTTGTGATTCACGAGCTCGGCATCGAACCTCCGGGAATGGGAGCCTCCCGCAATCAATTCGGCGGTGTCAGCGTGAGCTTCCTAGGAAGCTACTCCGACGGCGGTCCATTGGCTGGCCTTCCTCCTCTGATGATGCCGATTGGTCGGGTCGCGGTCGCGATTTCGGTTGGTCGCGCGTTCCCGCGCCCGGTCGCCATCGGTCGACGCGTCGAGATTCGCCCCGTGATGCCCGTCGGCGCCTCGGTCGACCATCGGCTGCTGGACGGTGTTCAGGTGAACCGATTGGCGAGCACGTTCCGCGCGACGCTCGAACGTCCTTGGGACGCGGTGCGGACGGCGAGCGCGAGCCCGTTGGCGGACGTGAGCTAGATGCGCGCGAGTCGACGACTACAGCGACTCGCCGACCGTCAGGCTACCCTGTCGTCGGGGAAGCGCGGAGACGGACAGGGCCTAATAGGTTCGGCGCCGCGGCTCGTCGAGGCATTGAGGCGGATTCAGCAGATCGCCGAGAGCAAGTACGGAGCGCTCTATGAACGGCAAAACAGAAGCCCGTCCGCGCGCCGGCTGAGCGTCGGTCCTCCGGGTCGTCCTCAATTCCGACGGTTGGTCAATCCACGGGCCGAGTTGCTGAATTTTGCATCCAACAGTTATCTGGGCTTGGCAGACGATCCCCGCGTCCACACGGCAGTGGACGCGGCCATCCGGCGCTACGGCACGCACACGGGAGGATCGCGCCTGTTTTGCGGGACTGCCGAGGTTCACGTGGAGCTGGAGGATCGGCTCGCGCGATTTCTTCGGGCCGCGAACGTGTTCACGTTCACGAGCGGATACGTCGCAAACGTCACGGTCGTCTCGGCGCTGTTTGGTCCAGAGGACGCCGTCATCCTCGATCGGAATGCGCATCGGTCGTTGTACGATGGGGTGCTCTTGTCGGGCGCAGCCTTGTTCCGGTTCGCGCACAACGACGTGGGTCACCTGGAGCACATCCTGCAGAAGACCGATCGATTCCGCCGCAGGCTGGTTGCCGTCGACGCCGTCTACTCGATGGAGGGGGATATGGCACCGGTCGGGGAGATTTCCGCGTTGGCGCATCGTCGGGGTGCATTCGTGCTCGTCGACGAGGCGCATGCCATTGGGGTTCTCGGAGAATCAGGGCGGGGAAGCCTCGAGCACTTCAAATTGGATTCGACCGCGATCGACATTCGTACTGGTACCCTGAGCAAGGCGATCCCATCGGTGGGAGGCTTCGTCGCCGCGTCGCCCGATGTCGTCCTGTTGCTTCGGTACGCTTCGCATGGGGCTGTCTTTTCGGCGGCCCTCACGCCCGCGGATGCTGCCGCTGCAAACGCGGCCATTGAGATTCTCGAAGCGGAACCAGAGCGGGTCGCGCGTGTACGCCACAATGCCGCTGCTCTGCAGTCAGCGCTCGGCAGTTGGTCCCGACCTCCCCATGGTGGCACGGCGATCGTCCCCATTCTGATCGGGGACCGAATGAGGACGCTCGATGCGGCAGTCGAATTGCTCGAGCGCGGCTTGTTCGTCAATGCCGTGATTCCACCAGGCGTACCGCGCGGCGGAGAGCGTTTGCGATGTTTCGCGATGGCAAGTCATACAAGCGACGACACCGCGGCCGCAGCGAACCTGATCCGAAGCGTTCTCGACTCGCGGAGTTTGGAAGTCGCAGCCGACGCGAAGATGACCGCTTCCTTCGAGTCGTAGGTCATGGCGATACGGGCTCTCATCACCGGTGCTTCAGGCTTCATTGGCTCGCATTTGGTCGGCCGCCTATCGCGCAGCGGCTGGGAGGTATCGGCATCGGTCCACCGGAAGGCGCCGACCCCGGCGGGGAGCACAGTGGAATGGTTTCAGGGTGACATCTGCAATCCCGACGGATTTCGCGGACGCTTGGCCGATGTCGACTATGTGTTTCACGTCGCAGGGGCCATTCGAGGTCGGAAAAAGCAAGACTTCGATGAAGTAAACCATGGCGGGACTTCCCGTTTGCTCGACGCCGTCGAAGGAGAGTGCCGGTCGCTGCGCCGGTTCGTGTACGTAAGCTCGCTTGCTGCCGGAGGCCCCAACCCCGGGAAAGATGCGCTCGATGAGTCGGACCCCGCCAGACCCATCGACATGTATGGAAGAAGTAAGTTGGCGGCCGAGGAGGAATGCCTCGCCCGACGTAGTCGTGTTCCCATCACGATCGTGAGGCCTCCGCTGGTGTTCGGTCCCGGAGACACGAGCTCGTATCAACTCTTCCGTCTCGTGAGGAATCATCTTCGCGTGGTGTTGTGGGGGCCGGAGCGACTGTACAGCTGGATTTACATTGACGATCTCGTGGTCGGCCTGATCAGGGCAGCGATGACGCCCATCTCGTCCGGCGAGGTCTTGTACCTGACGGCTCCGAGTGTGGTGGGATGGGGGGAGTTGCAGAGCTGCATTGCCGAGGCGCTTGGCATCCGCACGCTACGCGTCACGATCCCATACGGAGCTCTCCTCGCGTACGGAGCGCTCGCGGAGATCATCGGCGCGCTTTCCGGGGTCGCACCGCTAGTCTATCGCGACAAGGCTCGACAGGCGCGCCCACTTGCCTGGACGTGTAGCGGTGGAAAGGCCGAGCGTCTTCTCGACTTTCGGACGGATATCGCTCTCGACGCTGCGGTAGCAACGTCGGCTGCCTGGTACGCGCGGGCCGGGTGGTTGTGAAATGCGGCCGGAACGCACCCACGTTTCGACACCACGCTTCGGCCGGCCGTTCGCGTCTCATCCTCTCCTGATTCGGCGCTGGCTCGGCGCGATTCGGACGCGGACACTCCTCACCTGGTTGGGACTGTCCATCGGGTGCGCCGCCATGTTCTCGGTGCAGCTGCTCAGTGTCTCGATCGAGAGGGCGCTGACCGCCTCGATCCGCGCAGCGTTCGGCGAACGGTTCATAGCGATTTCAAACGCTGGAGCTGGCGTTGATGAGAGTCTCCTCGGTGACGTCAGTGATGTCCCGGGAGTTGCGGTCTCACCCGTTGTGTATGCGTCAGCCACCACGCACGCTCCTTTCGAGGGTCGACTGCAGATTGTTGGCATCGATTTGGTTCGCAGTGGTCTCGAAGGTTTCGCGTCGTTCGGCGGATTGCGGATGCAAGTGGATCCGCTGGTGCTCGTCGCCGATGCACGCTCCATACTTGTGAGCCGAGCGTTCGCGGACGCGCATCACGTCGCCGTGGGTGACGAGCTCAGCGCATTGACACCCCAAGGCCTTCAGAGACTCGAAATCCGAGGGCTCATCGAGACACCGCCGTCAGCGTCGGCTTCCGCTGCGGCCCTGGCCGTCATGGATGTGTACGCGGCTCAGGAACTCTTCCAACGTCGACAATTCGACGAGCTCCTCGTCTGGAGCTCGACGGTCGACCTCAGCCGATTGGTTGGTCCGCTTCGCAGCGTTGTCGGCGGTCGCGCACAGGTTCTGCCTGCAGGAAGCGATCGCGGTGGTGCCGAGGCGATGTTGCAGGGGCTCCGTATCGGCCTCTCCCTGATCGGCGGTGTGGCGGGTGGTCTTGGAATTTGCCTGGTGTACGCATTCGCCTCGATGGCGGTGCTGGCGCGAGCGCGCGACCTTGCCGTCCTTCGCGCGATCGGCATGACGCGCGGCGGTGTTCGCACGATCGTCCTTTCCGAAGCGCTACTGCTGGCATTGCTTGCCGTACTGTCGGGATGGGTTCTGGGCGTCGTGCTGGCCCGATTGCTGCTCCCCTTCGCGCAAGCCGGAATGGATGGCTATGTGCGCGACGTACGCCTCGAGGTGAGCTCGCTATCGTGGGGGCAAATCGGCCGTATGGCTGGAATGGCGTGCGGTGCCATGATCTGTGGCGGGATCGTCCCGGCACGTTGGGCGACGCATGTGTCGGTGGCGGATGGACTGACGGGACGAGTCGAGACCGGCACTGCCCTCGTAAGATCGTCGCGAAGACGCACCCGCGTTGCCCTAGCCGTTCTCGGGTCGGTTGCGGCGTTCGTCCTCGGCTCCACTGTGATGACGGAATCCCCGACCGCTCTCCTAGTCGGCGCTCCCATTCTGGTCGTCCTCGGCAGTCAGGTGCTGGTCGCGAGTTTCGGATTCATCGCTCGACGTGCCCCAGCACTTGGATGCCGTGTGTGGGGTGCCGAGGGTGCGATGGCTGGCATGGGGCTTTCATCTTCTCCCCGCAGGACCGTCACTGCGCTGCTTACCTTCACTGCAGTGATCGCTGCGATCGGCGCAACGACGGTGTTCCTTGGAAGCTTTCGGGAATCTATCGATCGTTGGTTCGTTGCGACGTTTCCGCAAGACCTCACGGTCCTCTCCGGCACATCGATCAAGGGTGTCCACGTCAATCCCTTGCCGCCTCTCGTTGGTGCTAGGATCCGGGAGTTGCCCGACGTCGCGGAGGTGCTCAGCGTACGTACCCGCACCATCGAGTACCGCGGTGAAGAAGTGTACCTCATGGCGCAGCATCTGCGTCCGGCTGCTCGCCGAGGTATTCTTGTCCGCCCGGACACGCTGGATCTTCCCGATTCCTTGATGGGTGTCGTGCTGGCGACTCCTGCCTTTCTTCGGCACTTCGGCAAACACGTTGGCGATGTCGTGCAACTTCCTACGCCAGGAGGCACGCGCGACTTCACAATTGCCGGGCAGTACCTGGAATTTGCCGGCACCACCGGCGCGCTCCAGATCGACGCGGAAGAGTATGAGAAGCACTGGGGAGATTCCCTGGTCGACATGCTCGAAGTCTTCCTCGCCGACGCCGGGAATGCCGAACGAGTTCGACTAGCGATCCTGCGCGAGCTCGGCGATCAGTACGACTTGCGCGTCATGGGTCGCGAGGAGTTTGTCAGCAACAGCGCCGAGCGCATCTCGAGGTCTTTCTCGTTCACTGCGGTGCTCGATTTCCTGTTTGTGCTGATCGGTATCCTTGGAATCAGCGTCACGGTGCTGACGTCGCTGGTCGAGCGCAAGCGAGATCTTGGTGTGCTGCGCGCCATCGGTGCCCTGAGCGAGCAATTGGTTCGAAGCGCGAGATTGGAATTCGTGATGATCTCGGGAATCGCAGCGGTTGCCGGCACCCTCGTAGGCATCGTCGGGGGGAAGTTCCTTACCGACGTGGTCGTTCGCGAAGGGCTCGGGTGGTACGTGCCTTGTCGGCCTCCCTGGCTGGAACTCGCGGCGGTCGCCGTCGGGACGGTGGTCCTTTCGTGGATCGCATCCGCGATGCCTGCACGACGTGTGTCACGAGTCGCCGTTGGCGATGCGATCTGGCGTGAATGACTCGGAGGTCTCACATGATTTCGATTCGCGGAGTCAGCAAGACGTTTGCCCGCGGGGGGCATGTGGTTCGCGCGGTAGATGGCGTATCGCTCGAAGTGCCAGCAGGGGAGTTCCTCGTGATCACCGGTCCGAGCGGATCGGGGAAGAGTACACTCCTGCACCTGATCGCGGGTGTGGAACGACCAAGCGGCGGAGAGATTCGGTTCGAAGGAGCGCTGCTGTCCGCGATGAGTGATCGTGAGGTGACGCTGCTTCGCCGCCGTCGTATCGGCTTGGTCTTTCAATCAGCGAATCTCCTTCCTGCACTGAGCGTCGACGAGAACGTTGCGCTTCCGTTGCTGCTCGATGGTGCGCCGATGCGAGAGGCGCGGAAGCGCGCGATGCGAGTACTGGATGTCTTGGGTCTCGCTGAACGGCGGCGGCATCGACCGGGCGAGCTGTCTGGTGGAGAGATGCAGAGAGTGGCCATCGCTCGGGCCCTTGTTATCGATCCAATTTTGATCCTGGCTGACGAGCCCACGGGGAGCTTGGACAGCAGCGCTGGAAACGACGTCCTGACATGGCTCCGCTCAGTTACCGAAGATGCGCGACGGTCCGTCGTCATGGTCACGCATGATCCTGTGGCAGCGTCTCGTGGGGATCGCGTGGTCGCGATGCGCGACGGACGACTTGTCAGCGACGAGAGGGCAATCGATACCGGACGCGGAGACGATCGCTCTCTGCGATTTCATACGCCGGGTCCGGCGGTGGCCTGAAATGCTCTTCACCTGATTGGTCCAAATCGAAAGGGAATGGCATGAGTCTGTCGATTTTACCTGTCGGAGTGATTCCGAAACTCGGAGAGATTCCGGAGCGCATGCACGCATCTCTCATTCGCCGCGAGCGCTTTGGTTCTCCAGTACAGGCCTTTCAAACCGAAGAGGTGAGCGTACCCAGAGTCGCGCGGGGCGAAGTCCTCGTCATGGTGATGGCGGCAGGTGTGAACTACAACAACGTGTGGGCCGCCACCGGGCGGCCGGTCGATGTGATCGCCGCGAGGGCAAGGCGCGGTGACGAGAGTGGATTCCACATCGGTGGTTCGGAAGGCTCCGGAGTTGTCTGGGTAGTGGGGGAGGGAGTCAAGCAGGTGAAGGTCGGGGATCACGTGATCATGTCCTCGTGCCACTGGGACGAATCTGCATCGGATATCCGTATGGGTGCCGATCCTATGACCTCGGTGACGCAATCTGTGTGGGGCTATGAGGACAATTTCGGGTCTTTCGCTCAGTTCACTGTCGTCCACGAGTATCAATGCCATCCGAAGCCGCGCCGTCTCACATGGGAGGAGGCAGCGTGCTTCATGCTAACGGGCGCAACGGCGTACCGGCAATTGACGGGATGGCCGCCCCACACGGTGCGACCGGGAGACCCCGTTCTCATCTGGGGTGGGGCAGGTGGTCTTGGCTCGATGGCCATTCAGATCGTCCGCGTTCTCGGAGGAATTCCCATCGCCGTCGTGTCGGATGATTCCAGGACGAATCATTGCTTGCGGCTGGGGGCGCGGGGGGTCCTGAAACGCAGGGAGTTTCACCATTGGGGCCGTCTGCCGAATCTCGAAGACGGGGAAGCGTATCGTGAATGGGTGGAAGGCGTTCGTCAGTTTCGGGACGCGTTCTGGAACGTCCTCGGCGAGCGGAAGAGCCCACGTATTGTGCTGGAGCATCCGGGGGAGCAAACAATTCCCACTTCGGTCTATCTGTGTGACAACGCGGGGATGGTGGTTGTGTGTGGCGGAACGTCTGGCTATTCCGCCGATGTCGATCTCCGAATTCTATGGATGCGCCAGAAGCGACTCCAAGGATCGCACTTCGCCAATAGGCAGCAGTGCGCCGCCATCACGCATTTGGTGGCCACGGGTCAGGTGGACCCTTGCCTCTCCAGGGTGCTGTCTTTCGAAGAGATCGGTTCCGCGCATCAGTTGATGCACGACAATGCACAACCACCGGGCAATCTCGCAGTCCTCATAAACGCGCCCGAGCCGGGATTGAGGGACCTCCCACGCCCGCGACTTCGGAGTACTCCCCACTTCGAAGCCGGCGAAACTTGCGTACCTGCTTCTTCTCACTAGGCATCATCTCCGGCACGCGGAATCACTGCCAAGCGAGGCTCCCCTCGACTCTCTTCTTGCCGTTTCCCGCCGGGCGAGCGGTCTCCCATTGTGCTTTGCGGTGTGGACGTCGAAGACTCGCGAGTGATACGTCGCCGCTTAGCCTTGTTGAGAGCCTGACTCGTTCGCAGCGAAAAAAGCCCCGTGCACACTGACCTGTCGTTTCTTTGGGGAGGAAAATGAGGTTGGTGGTCGGAGCGCTTCAATGTTCGGGCGTGCCCGAGCCCCCGCGACAACGGCTCGAGAAGATTGCGCTGGCGTTGTCGGATGCTGCGCGACGCGGAGTTCGGCTGGCGGTACTGCCAGAGGTCGCTGTCACGGGCTACGCGCTCGATGCCCACGGTCTCCGCCACGCCGAACCCGTGCCCGGGCCCATCGTGTTCGAGCTTGCTGCGATGGCGCGACGTCACGATCTCGTCGTCGTCGCGGGTTGTGTGGAGAGGTCGGGGAACGATTTTTTCGATACTGCGGTGGTCGTGGACCCGTCCGGGTATCGAGGACGCTACCGCAAGGTGCACGTGTCGGCCGTGGAAAATGCCTACTGGGTCGGGGGCAGCGGGGCGAGACCGATCGATACGATGGTGGGTAGAATCGGAATCGGTCTTTGTGCCGATATGGCTTATCGAACTCCTTGGGAGTGTTACCGAGATGAAGAAGTCGACCTGATCGCAGTCGGATCCGCATGGCCAGACCTTCGACGACTACGGCCGTTTAGCCTGGGTCTGCGTATGGGGACGCTGCACCACGACTGGACCAGGATGCTGCCAGAGAAGATCTCGACGGCGCTCGGTGTTCCTGTCGTCTATGCGAACTACTGTGGTCCCCTGAGTTTGCGACTGCCGCTCCTCGGTACCCGCGTATACGGACAATTTGCAGGAGGTTCCCGAATCGTTCAGCGGGGAACTATTGCGGAGGCCCATACCGAAGGGTGGACCATCGCAGAGGTAGAGGTGGGCCGTCGAGAACCTCAGGCGGCGACCTGGAATGGGCCATGGTTGCCGAATGCAACGGCTTGGCAACGTGGGCAGATGTATCTCAGTGACAAGGGTTTGGGGCATTTGTCCCGCTTCGTCTATCGCCTACGTGCAATACGGCGCGCTGATAGCGATGACAAAGGGCGCGACGGAAAGATTGATCGGGAAGAGTCACCGCGAACTTGAGCGGACGATGCGTGCAGCAGGCGCCGCTGGTGTCCTCGCTGGTCTCTTGTGGCCGTTCGACAACCGTCGCCGAAAGCGCGACACGCTCGCGCTACGCGAGAGCGCACGGGCGTTGAAGCGGTTGTGGGATTGGGTCGACCGTACGCTGTGGGCTCGTTTCTACATGACCTCGCGGCCGAAGGGCACGGCGGCAACATGATCGACGACGCATACTGAACCACCGCGGCTTTGTCGTCGGCTCAGTTGAGGACGGCACGACTCGAGCAGCGGATAAACTCCACTAGCTAGAGACTTATCTATTCACGCTCTGTTTGTGCGCTGAATATCCGCTCGCCACTTATGCGCCTTCAAATGGGTGACGTACAAGTCTGAGTGTGCCGGTGTGGCGTCAGCGTGTCGATGATCCTGGATGTAGGTGGGGTCTGCGATCAGTTTGCCGCCACGGGGCCGACTCCTCGGGTGGAGTTGGCTCTGATCGGCAGCGGCCCGGCGCTCGCCGTGAGCATGCGTTCAACCGCCGCTTCACTTGGCGAGGAATGGAGTACCCTGGGTGAACTCAGGTTTCGTCGTCCGTTGCCGAAACTGTCGTCGCGTCGTCCTAACCGGCGTGCCGCGCATCGGTTCGCGCGAAAGCGACGCACTCGTGTCGCACTTGAAGGATTGTCGACCGGATCTCGTTACACGCGGCGATCAGCGGTGGCGGAATGAAATGGGGCCTTTGCTCGAACAGTTCGAGGTTACAAATGAGCGCTGACAGCCTTCAGCCGGGTCTGGACGTTTTGGAACGCCTCCGCTTCCTCTATGGCAAGTAAGGATTCTTCGGCGGTCGGTTCGCCGACGTGCGAGGCGTTGGGGCTCGATCGCGTCGCGACGCGGCAAACGCTCCTGCGTCAGCGGTCGGCATAGGCGCAGCCCCGTCTCATTTGTTCGTCGCGGCTTCCCGCGCTCGCCTGCTCCGCTCAGAGAACTCACTTTGCATTCGCTTCTGCGCAGCCGCGAAGGTTTCGTCCATCGATGCCTTGAGCTCAGGGTTCGCGAGCGACGTGGCGAGGCCCCCGCGGATCTTTGCGGCTAGCTCCCTCATCGGCTCCCGTCCAATCGTTGAGAAAAAAATCTTGCCGGTCCGCTGTAGCTCCTCGACGAGCCGACGGGGAGGACGGGTCGGTGTTCTGACCTTGTGCTCTGACGCGTATCGGCTCCCCTCGTATGCGACCATGTCGGCTGCTTGAAGTGAGCCTAGCCCCTTAGGAAGCGGGGTGATGGACGGAAAGAAATCCTCCCACCCTTCCGAGCTGAGCTGTGCCGTCAGGTGATAGAACTGCCGTGTCGCGCGAGCATCCGTCGCCCGATCGTTCTCCATGAAGCAGGTGATCGGCTGGTCCTTCGACGGCCGCACCCGCGCGATGAGCACCTGTAGAAGACCTTGCAGCGCCAGCTCGAAAAGCGCCCTCGACGGATCGCGCTCGGGAAACTCCGGAAGTGCCTCGGCGAAGTATCGCACCGGAAACGAACCGCACAGCCCGACGACAACGTGCTCTTCGACCACCGGCACCAGCTCACGGAACAGCGGCTCGCGCATCTCGTTGGTCCAGCCCTCGAATGCCTTTCGGCCAGCCATGAGATCGGTCATGTGGAGGATCTTACCCTCTGCACCACCGCGCTTCATCGCCGCCGCCCACGCAATCTCGAACTCGCGCCAGCGCCGAGCCGATGCCACGACGACCGCGAGCGTCAGGACCTGCGTGGGTTTGCCGTGGTCGGTTGTACTCGCGTCGAGGTATGCTTCGAGCGGTTCTACGATCCGCGACCCTAGCATGTCGGCCGCTTCGCATTGCCGATCAGCGGCGCCATGAACTCAAGGGGGTCGCACACGAGCGGTCCGTCGGTGCCAAGCTCCTCGGGCGTCACCGCGGTCGACGGCCAAATGCCGCCGATACAGGTGTTCAGCAGTCCCGCGCTTTCAAGCTCGGCCGCGTAGTCCGCGCCGCGGGGTCCGACCTTCGAGGTGGCGTAGGCCGCAGCGGCTCCTGCCAACACGTCCGCGAGCTGCACCGGAACTGAGGACGCGGCTTCCACAAACGCCGTCCGCTCGACTCGCAAGGGAAATCGGATCGTGCGTCGATCTCTGCCGACGAGCGCGGCGGGGACGTCGGGATTGACGAGCGCCTCGAACAGCCAGATGTCGCGCGCCAGGTTGCTAGAACGATCGTGCAGAACACGAAACGGCTCGTCGGTCGTGCCGCGCCAGTGCGACACAGTCTGAAACGCACAGGTGTGTGCCGGGTTCATGAGGCGCTCCGGCAACGACGCCAAGTGACCGAACCCAAGATGCTGGACGGCAAGCATGAAGGAACGAGTCGCATCCTTCACCATCGAGTTGCCGCGGACGTAGATGTCTTCGAGGGTTGCAGCGAACTCGGTGTAGCTCGCCCGATCTCGAGCCTGCATCATCTTCTGGAACGACGCGAGGAGTCGATTGAGCTCACCCGGTGCAATCGAGGACATCACCACGAAGTCAACGTTGGACTCCGCGATGTTGGCCCCTTGTGCGTAGAGGTCGTACCCGAACGCCTCCATCGAAGGTTCGACCCACAAATCGACGAGGTAGGTCAGCAGTGCGAAGCGTTTGTGGACGATGAAGGTTCCGAACTGGCCGGTGCTCTGCACGAGACGAACGAGGTTGACGACGCGCTGACGGCCGGCAGCCGTGCGCACCAGGGTTGAGTGCTTGAGCTCGGGCATTTGCACCCCGCCGAATGCCTCGTCTCGAAGTTGACGCGCCGTCGCATCATCAACCGTCGTGGACGCTACGACGAAGATCGGCTGTTCGGCATTCAGGAGGTCCGCGCCGGTGTACCCGGATTCGTCCATGTGAAGGTCCATGGCAGCAGGATACCGAGTCGACGGCCACTCGCAACGTCGCCCTCGCGCTCGAAGGTAGCCGCGTCGCCGACGCGGCCCGCGCGCGTGCTCGACTACGATCTGCCGGACTCCGCGCGCGGCGCCCGCCTTGTCCTCCCGAGAGCCAACGCGTACATCACTGGAATGCGACCCCTCGTGGTCTACTCGGGTCAAGGACTCGCGTTGGCTGATGGCTTCGACTTGGTGCGCGCGAAGCTGTGGACGCAGCCGGAGTTGATGACGGAGTGCTTCTCGCTCGTCCCCGAACGTCAACGGGCCGACCTCGATGCCGTCTTGCTAGCGTGCGGCAGTGCCGGCGACCGCCCCTTGGATTTGATGATGAAGGCGCTCCGTGCGGCGTGCTTTGCCGAGCGGCGGGCTCGTCGGGAGCTGCCTCATCACCGTGCGATCTTCGAACCGCTGGCGCGTGAGGCGCAGCGTCGTGTCGTGCTGCACATCACGGCGAACATCGACGGACTCACCTCAGTCGTCGGCGTCGAGGAGTTTGGTGCGATCTGGCAACCGCGGCGTGCACTGACCGACATCGCGAGGATTGTCTCGGACGCGAAGGAGGCCGTCGAACGCGACGCCGGGTTGTTGCACTTCCCTGTTCACGGCGAAGTGGGCTTGCTCGCCGACAAGTCCCGAGAAGGTGCCCGGCTGCTCATCACGATCGACGAGGATGACGGCGTCGGCCGCTACTCGACCGTCTACATGGGTATCGGCCGCAACCGGGTGACGGATGTCCCCAACACCATGGCCTTCTCGGGGTTCGGTTACGATCTCCTCTCGGGGTTGGTGCGCGGGGCGCCGACGGTGTGGGTCGAAGGCGGCGTGACCATTCCCGCGATCGAGCCCGCCGACTTCGTCGTGTTCGGGTACGGGGCGGGGAGTGCCCCCGAACGCGAGGATTACCCGTTGGAGAGTCGCATCCCCGACCCGTCGCTCGCCGGTGCATGGAAGCGTCCCGACGGAGCGACGTGGCGGGCATGCTGCTACGAGCCGACCGCGGGCGATCCGACGGTGATTTGGTTCAAGCGGCACGGGTTTGACATCGTGGAGTTCAAGAACGGCGAGCTCAGCGAGGCGGTGAGGAGGGCCATCGGACGTTGACACCGCGCGACGAACGGCGGGTGCGCAGAAGAGGCCGGATCGAGACTCCCGGCTCCCGACGAACCGACATCCGTTGACAGTCCAAGTTGCAGGGTATTCCCTTCGGTGTAGGGTGCGAGGACGGTGGGGAGGAAGCGGAAAGTCATCGGGCAGTGCCATCTCTGCGGCTCTGAGCGTCCGTTAACGTTCGAGCACACGCCGGGCGAGGAGTGCTACAACAATCGGCGCCTTCGCTTAACGCGCGGGGAGGATGCGTTCGCCGATGGCGACGATCTCGACCAGCTACGCTACATAATCGTGCAGAGGGGGCTTGGCGCCGAGACGCTGTGCGAAGATTGCAACAGCAGGACGGGTGGCTGGTACGGGCGAGAGTTCACGAAGTGGACGCGACAGGGAGCGCGAGCACTAGGCTGCACGCGCGGGCAGCGGGACAGCCTAGTCGTGTTTCCGTTCCGACTTCACCCGCTCCGAGTCATCAAGCAGGCCCTACTGCTCTTCGTCAGCACTTGTGGACCGCATTTTCTAACGAAGCGTGAGGAGCTTCGCGCCACGTTGCTGAACCGGGAAGCCCAAGGATTGCCAGGCGACATCCGGGTTTACCTCTATCTCGCCGCTGATCGGGTGCGCGTGACGGGCATCATGGCTAGCACGGCACTCGGCATCGGTCGCGTGCGTGTGATGGCGGAATTTGCATTCCCTCCATTCGGCTACCTGATCACGTTTGACTCGGAAAAACCCGATCCTCGCTTGCTCGACATCTCGTTCTTCTCACATCACGGCTTCTGGGACGAGCGTGAATGGTCGCTCCCGGTAGCCCTACTTCCCGTCTACACCCCGTTCGTAGCCGACTACCGCGATCGCGAAAGCGTGCTGCGGGAAGCCGCTTTGAACTAGGGCCGCCGATGCCGAAGTCCAGCACGCGGTTCGTGAACAAGGAGACCGCGGAGCAATTCTCCGTGGGGTACAGGGTGCCGATCGCCCCGGATGATCTCGCAGAGATTGCCGCCCGCCTGCGAGCTCGCGATGTTTTCACCCCCTCGTTCGCAAATTCGGAGATCGATCGGTACGATCCGGCGCTCTACCTTGATCAGAAAGCACGTGTCGCGACCTCGACGCAGCTTCTGAT
>Ga0163152_10002227_pt1 | contig 28202 bp, 25 predicted proteins | sample OliLakLV19MP8IB2_FD_148635 | JGI IMG/M metagenome (GOLD analysis project Ga0163152, IMG submission 148635) | Freshwater microbial mat bacterial communities from Lake Vanda, McMurdo Dry Valleys, Antarctica - Oligotrophic Lake LV.19.MP8.IB-2 | ecosystem: Environmental > Aquatic > Freshwater >...
GCGCCCGCGCACATCTTCACCACGCCCGGAAACTACGGCGCGACGGTCACCGCGACCGACGCGACGGGTGACACGGCGCAGGCCACGATCCTCATCACGGTCGGCAATGACGCGGTGCCGGTCGTCGCGATCACCGCGAACCCGACGTCCGGTGCGGCACCCCTCCCGGTCGCCTTCACGGCGAGCGTGGCCGGCGGCAACGCGCCGCTCACCTACGCGTGGAGCTTCGGCGACGCGACCAGCGCGACGACGATGAACGCGAACCACACCTACGCGGCCGATGGCAGCTTCCAGGCGAAGCTCACGGTGACCGACGCCGATGGCGACACCGCCGCGGCGAACGTCACGATCGTCGTGAACAGCAACCAGTCCGCGACGCTCCCCGACCTGCAGATTGGCGCGTGGGACGCGTACGGCACGGGCCTCGACGATCCCTACGAGCCGAACGACACGACGGCGACCTACCTCGGCGACTACACCGACTCGCCCATGTCGATCGGCAACGCCTACATCGACGAAGTCGACGTGACGTGGTTCGTGGACGTCGTCAACTTCGGCAAGGCCCTCAACACGCCGTTCGACGTCGACTTCTACCGGCACGCGCCCGGCGGCCCGTCGGCGTCCGCGCTCGGCGATGACTGGGACACGGTCTCGACGCTCGCGGCGAACGCGACGAAGCGGATCTACTTCACGGTCTTCAACGTCGAGCCCGACGTGACGAACTCGTCGTATGCCCGACTCGACACGTTCGACGAGATCGTGGAAGAGGTCGAGACCAACAACCTCTCGACGAACCTCGACGTGATGGCGCTCCCCGACGAAGACTGGTTCGCGGTCTACCAGGACGCCGCGTTCGACGTGACGGTTGCTCTCACGAGCCTCCCCGCCGACTACGACGTGGAGATCTACGACGAGCTCGGTGCGTTCCTCGCCGAGTCGGCGAGCGCCGGAACGACGTCCGAGAACGTCACCGTCACCGCGCCGACCACGGGCCTCTATTTCGTCCGCATCTTCGGCTACAACGGCGCCCGCTCTTCGAGCGACTCCTACCAGCTGAACATCACCGTCGAGTAGTCAGCCCGCACTCACGCAAGAGGCCCTTCCGGCAACGGGAGGGCCTTTCGCTTTTCGCGTCACCCTCACCCTGAGCGGCGCGCGTCGAAGGTGATTGGTGATCGATCACAGCCCTTCGACTCGGGCCCCAAGGGGGCCCTCGCTCAGGGTGAGGCTGCGGGAATCTTCACGGCTGCGGGATTCTTCACCCTGAGCGAGCGAAGCGAGTCGAAGGGCGGTCGGAACGGGTGAGGCTGCGGGAATCTTCACGGCTGCGGGATTCTTCACCCTGAGCGAGCGAAGCGAGTCGAAGGGCGGTCGGAACGGGTGAGGCTGCGGGAATCTTCACGGCTACGGGATTCTTCACCCTGAGCGAGCGAAGCGAGTCGAAGGGCGGTCGGAACGGGTGAGGCTGCGGGAATCTTCACGGCTGCGGGAATCTTCACCCTGAGCGAGCGAAGCGAGTCGAAGGGCTGTCGGAACGGGTGAGGCTGCCTTTTCCTGGGTTCGGCCGTAGCCGCGCGCGCGCGGGGGGACGCACCGAACGCCGCGCGCGGGCCTCGCCAAGGCGGCGGAATCGCTGCATTGCGCAGCGGTTTACCCACGGTACGTCGGTTGCTCATCGGAAGGGCGTAGGGTCAACGGGAGGGTCAGCCCCATGCGCGTTCTGGTCGGTCTCTGTCTCGCGTTTTCGTTCGTCACCGCCGGATGTGTCGGCAACGTCGGCACCTCCCAGACGGGAGACCAGCCCGACGATCCGCCGCAGGGCGACGACGACGACGACGGCTCCACGCCGGCGCCCGAGCCCGCGCAGCTCACGATCACGCGCTTCGAGGTCGCGAGCGCCGCGAGCACGGACGACTACGAGCCCAACGACGCGACGGCGTTCTATCTCGGCGGCTACGGCTTCGAATACACGATCGACGACGCGACGATCGCGCCCACCCATCTCACCTACACCGTCGAGGTCACCAACTCCGGCGGACCGGTCACGTCGCCGTTCAACGTGGAGTTCTTCCGCAACTCGCCGGTCGCGCCGTCGAACCAGCTCGGCGATGTCCGCGAGGAGATTCCCGCGCTCGGCACCGGAGAGAGTGCGGAGATCGTCTTCGACGTGACGAACGCGGATCCTGGCGCGCTTCAGTCGTGGGCCGCGGCCGACGTGAGCAACGTGATCCCCGAGACCGACGAGAACGACAACGTCTCGACGGCCGTCGCCGCCGCGGTCGCCGACGACGTCGACGTGTTCTCCGTGTTCCAGACCGCCGGCTATCCGCTGACGATCGGCCTCTCGCAGCTCCCCGCGAACTACGACCTCGAGCTGATCGGGCCCAGCGGCAACGTGCTCGCGCGCAGCGCGAACACGGGCACGTCGTCCGAGTCGCTCTCCGGAACGGTCGGCGCGGACGGCACCTACAAGATCCGCGTCTACGGCAACGGAAGCGCGCGCAGCGCGACACCGTATCGACTCGTCATCACGGTGCCGTAATCTCGCACAGCCCTTCGACTCGCTTCGCTCGCTCAGGGTGAGGACGCGTAGTATGGCCAGGTGAGGGCCGTCCTCCTGATCGCTGTCGCCGCGTTGATCGCCGCCTGCGAGACGCCGTCCGGCCGATCCGTGCGCACGTGGATCGAAGCGCGCGACGCGCGCGGAGAGACCGTCGCCGGCGCCGAGGTCAGCGTCGATGGACGCCCGCTCGGCATCACCGATCACCGCGGGATGTTCCGCGTGAAGGTGCGCCGCCACATCGGCACCGACGTCGGCGTCGCCGTCGTCGACGAGGAACCCGCGCAGTGGTGGTCGGGCGCGTTCACCGTGGGGACGAACGGCGGCATCGCCGGTGGCGGCGATCGGCTCGTCGTCGTGCTGCTTGCCGGAAAACCGCCTGCCGCCGCCGTGATCCCGTGAGCGCGAGCACCCGCGTCCTCCTCTTCTGCGCACTCACGCTGACCGCCTCGGGTTGCGGCTGGGCTCGCAGCTTGCCGCGGCGGCTCGGCCTCGAGAACGAGGAGCGTGGCGACCCGAATCGCCGGAAGCCGGAGCGCGCGTCGCCCTTTCCGTCGTACATCCTCGAGGCGTTTCCCGACGCGCGCAGCGTGCGCCTCGACAACGCGTCCCCTCGCCTCTCGCTGGCTGCGGAGTCGCTGCTCACACAGGAGGAGCCGCACCTTCGCCGCGGTCCGCCGCGGTTCTCTCCCGACGGCCGGCTGCTCGCGTACGAAGAGGCGGACACGGAGGGCGACGTGCGCCGCCTGGTCATCCGGCGGATCGACGGGATCGAGATCCGCACCGTGCCGCGCGCGCGCGCGGGCGTGGCGTTCGTCGCGCCGAAAGCGGTGATGGGCATCGTCGCGCCCGACTGGCCGCCGAACCCGATGAGCTGGGCGCCGTCGTCCGATGCTTTCTGCTTCACGCGGCAAACCGACATCGGCGCGTGGGAAGTGATGATCGCCGACCTCGCCGGCGTGCCGTCGAGGATCGCGGGGCCACCCGCGGTCGACGGCACTCTCGCGTGGTCGCCGTCCGGCGATCGCATTGCCTACGTGCCCGCGACGCGCCCCGAGGAGGTCTGGGTTGCCGACCCGCGCACGAAGACCGCGAAGTCCCTCTTTCGCGCGGGCGCCCGCATCCAATCGTTCCAGTGGTCGGCGGACTCGACGCGAATCACCTACTCCGCGGGCGATGCGTTCGCCGACGTGTGGGTCGTGCCGCTCAGAGCCGATGGCATTGCGGGAGTGCCGATCCAGCTCGTGCGCTGGGCGTTCGACGATCGCTCGCCGTCGTTCTCTCCCGACGGCGAATGGGTCGCGTTCTACACGTCGTATCTCCCCGAGTCGGAGATGGCCAAGGGCTACTCACAGGACGAGGCCTGGTCGATCGCGGTCGTGCGATCCGACGGCACCGACGCGCCGGCCGGCGCGATCCTCATGGACCGCGTGGTCGCGAGCGGCGTGTCCGTCGGCTCGAAGATGCCGCCCGCGTGGGCGCCTGACGGGAAATGGATCGCGACGATCCAGCCGCGCACCGAGGACTACCACGCGATCATCCTCGTCGGGATGAACGGCGCCGAGCGCCACGAGCTCGCGCCGGACTCGCTGACGAACGAGGACCTCGCGGTTTCCGTCGACGGCGTGCTCGCGTACCGCGCGCGCCGCGAGTGGGGCGATCACGAAGTGCTCGGCCTCGTCGCACGCGGCGCGACCCGCGGCGAGCGCTGAGCCTCACTCCGGGACGTCGAAGTCCGGATCGTCGGGAGAGACGACCGACGCCTTCAGCGCCGCTTCGATCACTCGCATCCGCTCGCGCGACCGCGTCACCCAGGGGCTTTCGAGCCCGACGCGCTCACCGAGGTTCACGACCTGCACGTGGTGATCGAACGCCTGTTGGAGGAATGGCTTCGCCTTCGCCGCGACTTGCGTCGCGTATTCCGATCGCGTCTCGACGCTCCGCAGCTCCTTCGGCGGCGGCACGGCGACGAGCGCGTCGTGGAACTCCTCGAAGAGCTCGCCCTCGCGGCATACGGCGGCGGCGGCCCATTCCGCGTCCTTGATCTGCGTGACCTGCTGGAACGCGGTCCGCGCGTCGACGAGCGCCTCGAGCTTCTGCTTCAGGCGCTTCTGCAGCTTGCGCTGCGGATATTCGAGGCGGATCTTCGAGAACGCCCGCCCCTTTTCCTGAGCCGCGGCGAAGCGCGCTTCCGCGGCGGCGCTCCGCACCGGCGGCGACGGATCGGGCACCGAGGAATACGCGACGATCCCGCGGTCGAGCGCCGCGTGCGCTTTCCGCAATTTCCCGTCTCGGAAGAGGTTGATCGCCGAGCGCAGCCGCGCGCCCGCGCGCGCTTCGTCGGGCGCACGCGCGACATCCGCGAGCGCCGCGTACTCTGCCGCCGCGAGATCGGCCTCGCCCATCTCCTCGAGGCACCACGCACCACGCAGCGCCGCTTCGTAGGCAAGGTCGAAGTGCGCGTTCTCCGCGGCCCACCGGTGATAGCCGCGCGCGAGCTCCCACTCCTTGCGCGACTCGTGACAGACACCGAGGCGCACGACGGCTTCGCCGAAACGGAGAGATTCGGGGAAGTCCTCGAGAAATTTTTCGAGACGCGGAATCGCCTCGTCGCAACGTTCCTCTTCCTGCAACGTGGCGAGCTCGTCGAGGAGAGGATCGGGCGTCTCGACGGTCGTTCCACCTTCGCCATCGGCGCGAATGATGAGCGGCTCCATCGTGAGTCGCTCGACCTTGGGGCCGCAACCCGCGAGCGCCAGAAGAATCAACGAATAAAGAAAGGGGCCGGACCGCACGTGACGACAGTATAGCTGCCCGTTTTCCCCTTCTTGACCGCGGAGGCTTCGCGAATACCATACGGGAGTTTTCGAGACGGAGCGTCGTTCCGGCTCGTATTCAGGGAAGCAAACGAACCGGAGGGTGTTCAGATGGCGAAGAAGTCCAAGAAGGGTGGCAGCAAGGCCGGCGCGCAGTACGTCGTCGGTTCGAAGGTGAAGGACGCGCTCAAGAAGGCTGGCTGCCGCACCGCCGGCGACGCGCTCGACTCGCTCAACGGCATGGTCGCGTGGATGATCGACATGGCCGCGAAGCGCGCGAAGGCGAACAAGCGCCAGACCGTGCGCGGCGAAGACTTCTAGCCCTTCGACTCGCTGCGCTTCCGAATCAGCGAGCGAAGCGAGCGCGCGCGTGCCGCGGGAAGCGGCCTTCGCTCGCTCAGGGTGAAGGGAAAGGGTTGGCCGGAGGGCGGGGTCGACGACTCCGCCCTTCGTGCGTACGCGCGGGACTACTTCTTCGAGGTGCGAACGAGGAGTTTGTTCTCCATCACGACCGCGGTGACCGCGACCGCGGCCGCGAGTCCCTCGAGAAGACCGGGATCGCCTTCGGGAACGCCGTCACCGTAGAGCAATCCGATGGCGCGCTCGTGCAGCGCGATCGGGAAGAAGATCGTCTCGCCATCGGGCGAAGGACCCACGGCGCGAGCGAGCAACTTGTCCGCTTCGTCCTCCGCGACGAAGGCGCCGCGGAGCGGAACGCGATCGTGGAACGCGCGCGTGATCATTCCTTCTGGTGCCCGCACGAGCTCTTGCGGACCGGGCGGAAGCTCGGGCTCCTCCTCTTTCAACGTGATCGGCAGCAGAAGCCCGTCGAGCAATCCAGGCTCGCCGGTGAACGTGATGCCCTCGCGCGTTCGCGAGCCTGCGAGCTTGAGGCCCTTCGACGTCGCCGCGAAGAGTACCGCGCGACGCGCGAAGTGGATCGCGTATCCGAGGAGCGCGTCCGTCGACGACGCGCCGGGCCGGCTGATCTCCAGCACCACCCGTGCGAGACGCGGGCGATCGGGAATGTCCGGGATGCTCGCCATGTCGATCGCGTCCGGCGGAAGCTCCGGCGGCGGCTCGGGAGCGATGCTCGGCCACGCCATCTCGGGGTCGTTCTCCACGGGGCTCACGGGGCCGTCTGTCAGAAGCTGTTCCGCGGCGCCGGCTGCCTGGGCGTCGAGGTCGGCCTGCACGTCCGCCGCGTTGAGCGCCGCCTCGCGAATCGCGTCCTGCGCGATGCGGCGGATCGAAAGCTGCGCCTCGTAATCGGACGCCGACGCGCCCTCCGCGGCGGGCGCGTCGGCGCCGGACGGCACGATCCCGAGGAACGCGCTGCCCATCTCCTCGACGTGATCGCGCTCTCGGAGCCGCTTCATCACTTCGCGCGCGTCGAGAGACGTGTCCGATGCGGCGACGTGGCCGGGCATGAACGAGATCCGCCCATGGAACCCGATCATCGAGTGGATCGCCGATTCCGCCTGGTAGCGGAGGCACGCCTCGATGCCCTGCGGCGTCAGCAGCTTCTCCTCGAGGAGGATGTCGGCGAGCTGTTTGCCCGCGTTTTCCGATCGCGAGAGCGCATCGACGGCCTTCTGCACGTCCTGGATCTGCAGAAAGCCGAGCTTGCGGGCGATCTCGCCGACCGTCTCCGAGGAGAAGGGCGAGTCCACGGAAACGATCTTCCCCTCGCGCAGATCCACCCGGCCGCCACGTGCGCCTTCGCCCTGGATCTGCAGCTTGCCGGTGCGGCGATCGTCCGCGAGCCGGAGAAGGAACGTCTCCAGCTTCTCGAGCGTCAGTTCCTCGAATTGGGGCGCGGGCATCAGCCTCCTTGTCCTTCCGGGGACGATGATCCCGCGGGGTGGAACCAGCGGTAGACCGCTTCCGCCGCACTGCTCGACATCGCCGGGGCCTCGAGCAGCTCCTCGAGCGTCGCGGCGGCCACTTTCTTGGCGCTGCCGAAATGTCGGAGCAAGGCCTTGCGTCGAGTGTCACCGATTCCCGGAATCGAGTCGAGCGCAGAGCGCAGCGTCGACTTGTTCCGGGTCTGGCGATGAAACGTGATTGCGAAACGGTGGGCCTCGTCGCGCACGCGCTGCAAGAGAAACATGCCGCCCTTCTCCCGCTGGAACGAGACCGGGTTCGCACGACCGGGAACGAAAATCCTCTCCTCCGAAGGCCCCTTCGCCTTGCCGTGTTCGGGGTCTTTCGCGATCGCGCAAAGCGGCAGCCCGGTCACGCCCATCTCCACGAGGACAGCTTCCGCGATCTGGAGCTGGCCCTTCCCGCCGTCGACGACGAGGAGATCGGGCAGCGCCCACGGACCGTCGGCCGACGCGGGATCGGCAGCCTGCTTGAACCGCCGCGTGAGCACCTCCTTCATCATCGCGAAGTCGGAGATTTCCTGTCCGGCCGACGCGATCGCGGCGAGGTCCTTGATGTGGAATCGCTTGTAGAGGTCCTTCGCCGGCTGGCCGTCGATGAACGCGACCACCGCGCCGACCGGCGCGCGACCCTGGATCATGGAAAGGTCCACGCATTCGATCCGCTGCGGCGGGCCAACGAGATCGAGCGCGCGCGCGAGGCTGTCGAGATCGCGCCGAACGCCCATCTCCTTGTCGTGGGTGCGGCGGAACGCGCTCTCCGCGTTCGACCCGGCCATCGCGACGAGGTCCTTCTTCGCTCCGCGCTGCGGCGTGCGCACCGTGACCTTCGCCTGCCGCGCCTGCTCGAGCACTTCGGCGAGCGCGTATTCCTCCGGGATATCGTGCGCGAGCAGGATCTCGCCGGGCACTTCTCGCTGCGCGTAGAACTGCACGACGAAGTTCGTGAGCAGCTCGCCGTCCTCCTCCGCGCTCTCGTCGAAGAGGAAGGTGCGGTTCTCGATGAGGCGCCCGCCGCGGACGACCAGCACCGCGACCGCGCCACGATCCGCCTCGCGATAGAAGCCGAACACATCGCGATCGCTCTCGTCGTGGCTGTCGACCTTCTGCTCTTCGAGCACGCGTTCGACGGCCCGGAGGCGATCGCGAAGCTTTGCGGCCTTCTCGAAATCCTCCTTCGCTGCCGCCACGCGCATGTCGTCGTGAAGCTGGCCGCGAAGCTCGGTGTTGCGCCCCTTGAGGAACAACACCACCTGATCCTGCAGCGCGCGGTACTCCTCCTGCGTCACGTAGCCGACGCACGGGGCCACGCAGCGGCCGATCTGGTACTCGAGACACGGCCTCGTGCGGTTGTAGAGCGTGGTGTCGCGGCACGTGCGCAGCGGGAACGTGCGCCGAAGGAAGCGCAGCGTCTCGCGCACCGCCCCTGCCGACGAATACGGACCGAACGTCAGACTGCCCGGCTCCGGCGCCGGGCGCCGGATGACGTTCACCATCGGCCACTCGTGCCCCGCGTTGATGCGAAGCGAGACGAAGTCCTTGTCGTCGCGAAGCTGGATGTTGTACCGCGGCTGGTACTTCTTGATGAGCGTGTTCTCGAGGAGGATGGCCTCCGCCTCGTTGTCGGTTACCGTCGTCTCGACCGAGCGGATGCGCTCGACGAGGAAGCGCACCGTCGGCCGCTCGTCGGAGAGCGAGAAATACTGACGGACGCGCGAACGAAGGTTCACGGCCTTGCCGACGTAGATCACCGTGCCGGCGAGGTCCTTGAAGACGTAGACGCCCGGTCCGGTCGAAAGCTGCTCGGTCTCGGGAGCGCCCTTCGCCACGCGGGCACCGTAGCACTTTCCACCGCCTCACCCTGAGCGAGCGAAGCGAGTCGAAGGGCGTGATACTGCGAACGATGACGATCGACGGGAAGGTAGTCGTGGTGACCGGCGGCGGCGCGGGCATCGGCAAGGCGCTGTGCGAGCGCTTTCATCGCGACGGGGCGATAGCCGTCGTCGTCGTGGATCGCGACGGCGTTCGAGCGAAGGAGGTCGCCGCCGCGATCGGCGGCACCGCGATCGCGATGACCGGCGACGTGACGATTCAGGCGGACGTCACGCGCATCGTCGAGGAAACGGAATCGCGTGTCGGCCCGATCGGACTCTTCTGCTCCAACGCCGGCGTGCTCTTCACGGATCCGGACTGGGACGACGCGTCTTCCGACTCCGTCGAGAACTGGATGCGTGGCTGGGGCCTCCACGTGATGGCGCACGTTTTCGCGGCGAAGGTGCTGATCCCGCGCTTCAAGGCGCGCGGCGGCGGCCACTTCCTTCAGACGATCTCCGCGGCCGGCCTGCTCTCCGCGATCGGCGGCGGCGTCTACTCGACGACCAAACATGCGGCGATCGGATTCGCCGAGCACCTCGCGATCACGCATCGCGAGGACAAGATCGGCGTGTCGATCCTGTGTCCGCAGGCCGTCGACACCGACATGATCCGCGGGGCGGACAAGGCGGCTGCACTGAAAGACGGCGTGCTCTCACCCGCCGCGGTTGCCGATGCCGTTGCCACGGGACTGCGCGAGGACCGCTTCCTCATCCTTCCGCACCCCGACGTGCTCGGCTATTTCCAGAAAAAGGCCGCCGACTACGACCGCTGGATCGCGGGAATGGTTCGGCTGCGCGCCGCGACCCGGCCGAGTACGTGAAGAGACTCCCCGGAGTAACTCGGACTTACTCCGGGGAGTCTCTTCACTTACTCCGCTAGCGGACTTACTCCGGGGAGTCTCTTCACTTACTCCGCTAGGGGACTTACTCCGGGGAGTCTCTTCACGTACTCCGCTAGCGGCGGGAGCGGCGGGTTTTGGGCTTCGGACGCGCCATCGGCGACGAGGGCTCCGCGGGAGGCGCCGGCGTCGCGTTGCTGTCGTTCGCGGCCGTCGGGACGCCGTCCTCGTAGCTCGCAAGCGCGCGCGTCTCGAGCGCCTTGATCTTGTCGCGGATCGCCGCCGCCTTCTCGAACTCCAGCGCCTCCGACGCGGACGCCATCGCGCGACGGAGCTCCTCGATCTTCTTCGGGATGTCGCGCAGCGGGAGGTACTCGCCTTTCCCTTCCGCCGCGAGCTCGACCGTGACGTAGTCGGCTTCGTAGATCGAGCCGAGGATGTCGCGGATCTCCTTCTTGATCGACGTCGGCGTGATCCCGTTCGCCTCGTTGTAGGCGACCTGCCTCGCGCGCCGCCGATCCGTCTCCTCGAGCGCCTGTTTCATCGACCCCGTGTGCGAGTCGGCGTAGAGAATGACCCGCCCGTTCACGTTTCGTGCAGCGCGGCCGATCGTCTGGATCAGCGAGCGCCCGCTTCGCAGGAAACCCTCCTTATCCGCATCGAGGATCGCGACGAGCGAGACCTCGGGGATGTCGAGCCCCTCACGCAGGAGGTTGATGCCGACGAGCACGTCGAACTTGCCGAGCCGAAGGTCGCGGAGGATCTCCATGCGCTCGACCGTGTCGATGTCCGAGTGGAGGTAGCGCACCTTCACGCCGACATCGGCGTAGTACTCGGTCAGATCCTCGGCCATCTTCTTGGTGAGGACCGTGACGAGCACGCGCTCCTTCGCCGTGACGCGCTTGCGAATTTCCGCGAGCAGGTCGTCGACCTGATCCGCGACCGGCCTCACGTCCACCGGCGGATCGACGAGACCCGTCGGCCGGATGATCTGCTCGACGTAGACGCCACCCGTCCGCTGCATCTCGTATTCCGCGGGCGTCGCGCTCACGTAGACGCACTGCTGGATGATGTCCTCCCACTCCTTGAACGTGAGCGGGCGGTTGTCGATGGCCGACGGCAGCCGGAAGCCGTAGTCGACGAGCGTCGTCTTGCGCGAGCGATCACCGAGGGACATGCCGCCGATCTGCGGCACGGTGACATGGCTCTCGTCGAGGAACGTGACGAAATTTTTCGGAAAGTAGTCGATGAGCGTCGGCGGCGGCTGACCCGATGACCGTCCAGTGAGATGCCGCGAGTAGTTCTCGATCCCTTTGCAGAAACCGATCTCCTCCATCATCTCCAGGTCGAACATCGTGCGCTGCTCGATGCGCTGAGCCTCGATGAGCTTGTTCTCGCTGCGGAAGAGCTGGATGCGGTCGCGCAGCTCGGTGCGGATGTTCTCCACCGCGTCCTTCATCTTCTGCTCCGGCGTCACGTAGTGGCTGCCGGGATAGATGGCGACCTTCGGGATCTTCTCGATCACCTTCGCGCGGAGCGGGTCGATGACGGCGATCGACTCGATCACGTCGCCGAACCACTCGATGCGGATCGCCCGCTCCTCTTCATACGCGGGAAAGACTTCCACGACGTCTCCGCGCACACGGAACGTGCCGCGATGAAAGTCGGTGTCGTTCCGCTCGTATTGGATCTCCACGAGCTTGTTCAACACCTTGTTGCGATCGACGGTATCGCCTTCGGCGATGTGTACGAGCATCCCGGAGTACGCCTCCGGCGATCCGAGGCCGTAGATGCACGAGACCGACGCGACCACGATGACGTCGTTGCGCTCGAGCACGCTGCGCGTCGCCGAGTGCCGCATCTTGTCGATGTGCTCGTTGATTGCGCTGTCCTTCTCGATGTACGTGTCGGTTCTCGCGACGTAGGCCTCGGGCTGGTAGTAGTCGTAGTAGCTGACGAAATACTCGACGGCGTTGTCGGGGAAGAGCGACTTGAACTCGCCGTAGAGCTGCGCCGCGAGCGTCTTGTTCGGCGCCATCACGAGCGCCGGGCGATTCACCTGCTCGATGACGTGCGCCATTGTCATCGTCTTCCCGGAGCCGGTGACGCCGAGCAGCGTCTGGTGCTTCTTTCCGGAGAGGATGCCCTCGGTGAGCGCCGCGATGGCGGTGGGCTGATCGCCCTTGGGCGTGACGTCGGCGACGAGCTTGAAGTTCTGAGCCACGGCCGTGTGATAGCAGAGAAGACCCGCGCTCAGAAGCCGCGTCCCGCTCGGGCTTGCATCCACGGCACCGCGCACCACCGTCCGCTCACGAGCACCTTCCACCACCAACGAGGGACTTCCAGAATGGCGAAGAAGAAGACGATGGCGAAGCGGACCCGAGCGAAGCGCAAGGTCGCGACTGCCCGTCGCGGCGCAACGACCCGTCGCAAGAATCATCGCCGCGCGCGTCCGCAGCCGGACCTCATGACGCGCGCGACGCGCACCCTCCGCATCGTCGCCGACACGGCGATGGGCATGACGAAGACCGCGATCGACTCCGTCCGCAAGTAGCCTTTCGACCGTATCCGGCCACCGCTTTCGGGCGGTGGCCGTGGTGCATACCGGCGTTGGACTTGGCCGAACACGAAGCCGTAGAATCGCCGCTGCTTCGCCCCCCGCGCGTGCGCCCGTTGCGCCCGTTCCACAGGGAACGCCTTGTCCGGACCGACACCCCCCAGGGACCAGCGAGTCGACGCCGTCATTCCCGTCCGCTTCGCGGACGCGAAGGAATTCCTCGTCGAATACACGTCGAACATTTCGCTCGGCGGGGTGTTCGTGCGCACGGCGAACCCCTCCGCGTTCGGCACCGTCGTCCGCCTCTCGCTGGAACTGCCGGGCACGAGCCAGGCCGTGCCGGTCACCGGCCAGGTGGCGTTCGTTCTCCCCGCCGATCAGGCCGCGCGCCAGGGCAAGGTGCCCGGGATGGGCGTGCGGTTCGCGCGACTCGACCCGGCGGTGCAGGAGACGCTTGCCGCCTACGTCGAAGGCCAGCAGCGAAAGTCGCGCGGCCGGGTGTTGCTGGTCGACGACGACGCGGTGGTTTCGCAGAAGCTCGCGGATCTTCTCCGCGGCCATCACCTCAATGTCACGACGGTCTCCAGCGCGATCAAAGCGCTCGAAATCCTGCGGTTCGGCGGCATCGACTTCATCTGCAGCGACATCGTGATGCCGCGCATGGACGGCTTCGAGTTCCGCGACAACGTCCGCAACAATCCGAAGACCGCGAACATTCCGTTCATCTTCCTCACGTCGTCCGAGAACGCGGCGGACATGCAGCTTGCCGCCGAGCTCGGCGTGCAGTTCTTCCTTCGCAAGCCTGTCGAGCCCGGGCATCTTCTCGCGCTGCTTCGCCAGGTCCTCGGCGACGCCGCGTTCCAGCCGGACGCGCCGGGAGCGGTGCCGCCGCCGAGCGAAGAGAAGATGCAGAAGAAGAAGTCGCAGGACCGGAAGATCGTCGAGATCGCCTACAAGAAATTCGTCTCACTCGGACTCGACACGCGCTTCACCGCGGACGAGCGCGGCGTCTACGGCCAACTGCAGCTCAAGACGGTGAACATCCAGGATCCCGTCTCCGGCAACCGCCTCGAGCGTGCGGGCCTCTACAGCGTCGGGCACGATCGCGTGAAGCCGTTCTGGCCGCGAGCGCTCGGCTCGCTGCCGATGTTCGCGTTCCTCGACATCCCCGACGCGCAATCGCTCGAGAAGCTCCTCGCGAGCGCGTTCATCCGCCGCATCGACGGAGTCCGCCAGATCAAGGCGACGCTCGACGCCTACAAGATCCCGAACCGCTACGACGCGGCGGGCATGCGCATGCTTGGTCAGATCAAATCGGGCACGGACTCGATCGTCTTCTCCGTGCGCGACGCGAAGACGCTTTTCCTCGAGTCGATCAACGGCCTCTCATTCGGCGAGGTCGCGCAGATGCGCGCGCGGCTCGTCGACGTCGCCGACGCGAAGAGCGGGACGGACGTGGAGATCGCGCTCGAAACCGCATTCCGCCGCCTGCAGCAGTCGATGCAGCAGCCGGCGGCCCCCGTCGGAGCGACCGCCGTCGGCGCCGACGGACGGCGCTCCGTGGTCGTCGCGACCGACCTCTCCGCGGATCCCGACGCACCGCTGCCGCCTCCCGCGAGCGCGGCACCGGCGGGCGCCGCGGCGAACGGCGGCGCATGGATCGGCGAGCCCGAGGGAGACCAGCAGCTCGCGGACGCCGCGATCGATCTCGCCACGAAGGCGGCCATCGCCGCGACCATCGGCGCCGCTGTCCGGCCGGCCGCGATGGCTCCCGTCGAAGTGGCACCGCCCGAAGAGGTCGCCGTCGCCGAGGAGATCGCGCCCGTCGAGGAGTTCGCGCCGATCGCCGCGGAAGAGGCGGCGCCCGTGATCGAAGAGACTGCACCGATCGAGGCTGCGCCGCTCGAAGAGGCCGCGCCCCTCGAGGCTGCGCCGCCCGAAGAGGCCGCGCCTTTCGAGCCTGCGCCGCCCGAAGAGGCCGCGCCGCCCGAGGAGATCGCGCCCGAGCCGGTGGCTCCGCCGCCGGCGGACGAAATCTGGCCCGAGTCCGCCTCGCCCGCGGAATCCGTGGCCGCGCCGACGAGTCCGTTCGGCGATCCCGCCGACGCGGCACCGGCGGAACCCGCGAGCACGGACGACTGGAGCGCGTACGCGGCGCCCGACGTCTCCGCGGAGGACGCACCGCCGGCGATGGAGGCGGAGTTGGCGCCTTCTTCCCCCCCGTTTTCCGATCGCGAGAGCGCCCCGGGCGTCGCACCGGAATCGCTCGCATCCGATGCCGACGTCGCGTTCGCTGGCGCGGAATACGAGCTCACCGGCGGAGCCGACGCCGCGTCGAGCGGCATGGAGCTCGAGCTTGCAGCGCCCGAGCCGGCCGCGGTGACGGTGCAAACCGACTTTTCGAGCCTGAACGAGATGGAGTCGACGGTCGTTCCGCGCTCGGACCCAGAGCCCGAGAACCTCACGCCCGAAGAGAAGGAAGCACGCGACTGGGCGGACGAGTGGACCGGCGACGTCGCGACGGCGGAGCCGCTCTGGACGATCCAGCCCGGCGAGGACGCGATCAAGGCGTCGGCGACGGTCACGGACGCGCTGGAGACTCCCGAGGCGGCGGCGCTTCCCGCGCCGGAAACCGCCGCCGGCGTGAACACCGGGATGACCGCGATGGTCTGCACCCTCTGTTCGTCGACCTATTACATCGGCGATGAGATCGACGACGAGCGGCTGCTGCTCGTGTGTCCGTCGTGCATCGCGAAAAATCTCGCGTGAACACACTGCACCACCTGCTGTTCGCGTCGGCCCTCGCGAACGGCGTCAGCCGCAGCCGGCGCGAGCGCCGCATCCTCATGCTCGCGGCCATCGTCCCCGATCTCGACGGCGCGACCTTCTGGAACCGCGACCTTTGGGAAACGGTGCACCACACGTTCGGGCACAACGTCTTTTTCGCGGGCGCGGTCGCGGGGACCGCGTACGCGCTCGGGCGCACCGGGCGGAGCGCGCGGCTCGCGATGTGGAGCGCGGTCTCGATCGTCGGCCTGCACTACGGGCTCGATCTCGCGATCAGCGGCACCTGGCCGTTCCGTCCGCTGTGGCCGGCTTCGCAGTTCGACGCGAACCTCGGCAACTTCGTCAACGACTCGGCGCGCCTCGATTGGTGGCTGCGCGTGCCGATCCAGTACACGCTCGTCGTCATCGCGATCGCGTTGCTCGTGCGGACGTACCGCCGCCACGGACGCACGGCGCTGGAGCTCGTCTCCTACAAGCTCGACGACCTCGTCGCGGGGTATTTCGCGCGGATCCTCTCCGGAAAACGCTGCGTGGAATGCGGCGCCCGCGCCGGTTTCCGCTGCGTCTCCTGCCACGACACGGTCTGCGGCTTGCACTCGGTGATCCGCCACCTCGAGCCGGCGTGCGCCTCGTGCCGCGAATCCGTGACCGCCGCCCCGAGCTGAGAGAGCCACCCTCACCGTGAGCGAGGTACATCGAAGGGCGGTGGTGATCTCGGACAGCCCTTCGACTCGCTTCGCTCGCTCAGGGTGAAGCGAGCGTCATTTCCCACGGGCCGACGCCGGTCATCTGGATCAGCGTCGGCTCGTCGAACTGGACGAAGTGATTCACGCCCGCGGGATTCACGTAGAAGTCGCCGGCCTTGCGGCGCGTGGTCTTCGAGAAGTCCGCGACGTCGCCGAACCCGACGAGCACGCTGCCCTCGAGCACGGTCACGCGCTCGTCCTGCGGGTGCACGTGCGCCTCGATCTTCACGGGCTGAGGGATCGAGATGCGCAGCGTGTAGATCGAGCCCGCTTCCTTCGGGTTCCCCTCGAGCACCGTCATGCGGCTGCCCTTGATCGCCGGTGGCCCTTCAATCCAGCGCATCTTCGCCTTCTCACGGTGGATCGGCTCCTTCGCTTTCATCGCGACCGGCGTCGCCACCGGGATCGCCGTCGCTACGGGAACGACCGTCGCGACCGGCGCCGCCGTGACGACGGGCTCCGCCGTCGCGATCGCGACCGGTTTCGCATCGGCCGCCGAGCCGGCACGCGCCGGGGCGCACGCCACTCCGAGGATCGTCATCGCGAACAGCGCCGTCTTTCGCATCGCCATCTCCGTCATCCGCGTTTCGGGTGCGTCGACCCGTCCGGTTTGTCTTCCAGCACGACGCCGCGCTCCTTCAACCAGGCGCGGATCTCGTCGGCCGCCTTGAAGTCCTTGCGCCGGCGTGCGGCGTGCCGCTCCTCGATCTTCGCGTCGATCTCTTCCTGCGAAAGCCCCGACGCGGCCGCGCCGCGGTCGAGCAGATCCGTGAGCCAGATTTCCGGCTCCGTCACGAGGAGACCGAGCACGTTCGCGAGCCGCTTCGTCTTCTCGCGCAGCTCCATGAGGACGGTGTCCTCGCCCCGCGGCACGCGCGGCGGATCGCCGCTGGTGAGCGAGGGCCGGACGCAGATGCGATTGATCAGTCGCGCCGACTCGTAGAGCAGGGACATGGCGCTGGACGTGTTGAAGTCGTCATCCATCGCTTCGGCGAAGCGGGTCTCCATCGTCTTCAGGAAGACTTCGGCTTCGTCGAACTCCTCGCCCTCGGGCGGGGCGATCCGCATGGTGTGGCCGAGGTGCGTCTGCAGCTTCTCGTTCGCCTTCCGCATCGCGTCGTAGAGGCGGACCATCGCGTCCTGCGACTGGCGCATCGTCTCGTCGGTGAAGTCCACCGGTTTGCGGTAGTGCGCGTTGAGCACGAAGTGGCGGAACACCTCGCCGGGAAACTCCGCGAGCATGTCGCGGATCTTCACGACGTTGCCGATGCTCTTCGACATCTTCTCGGAGTTCATCTGCACGAACGCGTTGTGCACCCACGTCTTCGCGAACTCGGCCCCGTTCGACGCTTCCGACTGCGCGAGCTCGTTCTCGTGGTGCGGGAAGAGGAGGTCCTCGCCGCCACCGTGGATGTCGAAGCCGTCGCCGAGATACTTGCGGCTCATCGCCGAGCACTCGATGTGCCAGCCGGGCCGGCCGTCGCCCCACGGCGATTTCCACGAGACGCCTTCCTCCGGCTTCGCCTTCTTCCAGAGCGCGAAGTCGGCGGGGTCCTTTTTCTTCTTCGCCTCGGGATCGACGCGATCGCTCGCGCCCGCGCGGAGATCCTCGAGGTTCTTCTTCGATAGCTTTCCGTAGGGCGCGTAGGACGCGACCGAGAAATACACGTCACCGTCCGACGCGTAGGCATGCCCGCGTTTGATGAGGGCCTGGATCACCTCGATCATCTCGGGGATGTGCTCGGTGGCCTTGGGCTCGATCGTCGCCGGCACGAGACCGAGCTTGTTCATGTCTTCGTGGAACGCGTCGATGAACTGCGTCGTGATCATCGACGGCTCGACGCCGCGGTCGTTCGCGCGCTTGATGATCTTGTCGTCGACGTCGGTGAAATTCCGGACGTAGGTGACGTCGTAGCCCGAGTGCCGCAGCCAACGAACGATCACGTCGAAGACCGTGTACGCGCGCCCGTGGCCGACGTGGCAATAGTCGTAGACCGTCACGCCGCAGACGTACATCCGGACTTTCCCCGGGGTAACGGGCTGAAACGGCTCTTTTTTTCGCGTGAGCGAGTTGGTGATCTGCAGGGCCATGAGAAGTCGTCGATGCTATATCGTTCCGAGTCGTGACGGGAACTTCCGATGCACGCAAATGGAGCGGCCAGTGGATGCGTGCCATCGCCGCGCTGGTCGTGCTCGGCGGGACCCTTGGCGTTTCGCTCGACGTGATGCACGTGAAGACCGGGACGACGGCCTACCCGAACCCGGACATCTTCGGCATCGCCTGGTGGGTGTTCCCGCTCTTCGCGTCGGCCGGCGTGATGTTCGGACTCGCGCGCCCGATCTGGGAGCGCGTCCTCGGATGGCGCACGCCGCCACCGTCCCTCGGCATCGCGTGCGCGGGACTGGCGTTCTTCGTGGCGTCGTATCTCTCGAGCGGCGTGCTCCCCTTCGGCGCCGCGTGGAAATCCGTCGTGCTTGCGACGCTGGCGATCGCCTGCTGGTGGCTCCTGGATCGTTCGTTGCTCGGCGCGGCCTTGGGGCTCGGCGCCGCGATCAGCGGCACCGGGTTCGAAGCGGCGATCATCCACCTCGGCGCGTTCCACTACGTGAACCCGGACGTCCTCGGCGTCGCGATCTGGCTGCCTCTCCTCTACGTGACGGTCGGCGTGGGCGTCGGCAACTTCGGCAAATACCTCGTCGACTCTCCGGAGTAGATTCCCTCCATGAGATCGAGTCTGGTCGCGGGCCTGGGCGCCGTTCTGCTGATGTCGGGGTGCTACTCGGCAAAGACGACGCGGAGCATCGCGCGCGACAAGGTCGACACCGACACCGCGCGCCTCACCGGCTACATGCGTCTGTGGAACGGCTGGCAGGAGGAGGTCCCCGGCGGGATCCAGCACTCGGTGATCATCGACGAGGCGACGCTCGTGAGGGCGGGCTCGCCGAAGGAAGAGACGTGCGCGAAGACGATCGTTCGCACGTCGAGCGCCGACGACGAGCCCATCGAGCAGCTCGCGCCGAAGTTCATCGTCGACGGCGTGAAGACCGAGGCGCTCGTGCGCGGCGAGACGGTGAGCGTCCGCGACTACGGCTTCACGGGACAGGAGTCGGTCGTCGTCGTCGACGGAGTCGCGATGAGCGAATACATCGGCCTCGCGGTGTCTCGTCCCGCGGAGAAGGTGTTCCGCGTCGTGGAGCGGCGCGCCGAGCTCTGTGCGCAGACGGGTCCCGGCTCGACGGTGTCGCTGTGGCTCGGCAACAAGCGGATGGGCGTGAACGCCACGTTCGTTCGAGAGTTCGTGTGGGTTCTGAAGTGAACGACCTCCCGGCGAGCCACGATCGCGCGCGTGGCGCGCTGCTCGGACTCGCCGTCGGCGATGCGCTCGGCACCACGCTCGAGTTCACGACGCCGCAAGCGATCCCGTTCCCGACGCTGAACGTGGGGCCGCATACGGACATCACGGGCGGCGGCCCGTTCGACGTTCATCCGGGCCAGGTCACCGACGACACGCAGCTCGCGTGTTGCCTCGCGACGAGCCTCGTCGCAAGCGGCGGCTTCGACGCGGTCGACCTCGGGCAGCGCTACGTCGTATGGCGCGAGGTTGCCTTCGATGTCGGGAACCAAACGAGAGCGTCGCTGCGAAACGTCGCCGAGGGATGCAATCCACTCGATGCGGGCCGGTACGTCTGGCTCGAATCGGGAAAGGGCGCTGCAGGAAACGGCTCGCTGATGCGCACCGCACCGATCGGCGTGTTCTTCGCGCGTGACGCCGCGTCCCGCCGCGCCGCTTCGATCGGCGACTCCGCGATCACCCACTACGACCCGCGCTGCGCGCTCGCGTGCGCCTCGTTCAACGCCGCGATCGCGACGGCGCTGTCCGGGATCGCGGCGCCCGAATCGCTCGTGCTCGCGGCGGAGGCGGAGCTCGTCCCTGCCGCCGCGATGCTGCGCGCGGCGCATGCGGAAGACGTCGCCGACATCGACAGGGCCGTCGTCGCGATCAAGGAAGACCTCGACGCCGCCCGGCGAGCCGATCCGCAGGTTCACCACACGAACCTCCACGTGCACAAGACCCAGGGCTTCGTCCGCGTCGCGCTCCGACTCGCCTTCTGGGAGCTCCTGCACGCGCCGACCTTCGAGGCGGGTGTGCTCGACGTGGTGAATCGCGGCGGCGACGCCGACACGAACGGCGCCATCACGGGTGCGCTGCTCGGCTCCTTCCACGGCGCCGCGGAGATCCCCGGTCAGTGGCGCGACGTCGTGCTGAACGCACTGCAGTCCGGCCCACCGTCCCCGTTCCGCGACGAGTACCACCCGAAGCGCCTCCTCGCGCTCGTGGCCTGAGCCCGTTCAGCGAGTCGAAGGGCTTGGTGAGTTCGCACAGCCCTTCCCGGCTTGGTGAGTTCGCACAGCCCTTCGACTCGCTGCGCTCGCTCAGGGTGAGGCGGCGATCAGACGGACATCGTGATCATCGGGGCGACGGAGCCGTCGATCGCGCGGTGCACGGTGAACGCGCGCGAGGGGAGCTCGAGCACGCCGAACGTCCCGCCCGCCGGCCCGGGCCCCGAGACGAAGCGGCTCTGTGCGGGATCGAACAGCAGCGGACGCCCCGCCATGCGCGGGCCGGGCTCTCGCAGCAGCGCGCCCGGATTCACGATCACCCGATCGGCGACGCCGATTCGAAACGGGATGTGCGTGTGGCCGACGACCAGCACGTCGGCCGCGACCTCGTCCAGGAAGTCGCGCATCTCGCCCGGCGCCGTGTAGCGCGGGTAGATCCCGCGCATGTCCGAGCGCGGAGTCCCGTGCCGAACCGCAACGCGCACACCCTCGATCGTCGCGTCCCACGACGCGGGCAACGCCTGCAGATACGCGAGCGACGCCGGCGTCACGTCCCACGAGCGCTTCGCGGCGGACTCGCCGTTCGCCCAGCGATCGTGGTTGCCGCGGATCGTGGGCACGCCGCTCTTCTCGAGCAGCACGAGAGTCTCGCCGGGCGAGCTCCCGTAGTCGACGAGATCGCCGACACACACGCTCGTGTCGCATTTCATCGCGGCGATCGTCGCGAGCGCGTCGCGCAGCGCGGCGACATCGGCGTGCACGTCCGAGAAAACCGCGAGGCGCATTCTCAGGCCCCGGTCGTCCAGACTTCCGTGCCGGGCGGCACGTCCTGCGCGCCCACGCCGGCGAGCATCATCGGCGTGCCCTTGCGCACCACACTCGGCGCCGCACTCGCGAGCCCGACGACGCGCGCCTGCTGCGCCGTGCCGTCGGGACGCCGGAGCTCGACGACATCGCCGAACGCGACCGTCGCGCCCGGCAGCGGCCCGGGCGACAGCACGATCCCCTTGTCGGCGATCGCGAACGTGTCCGCGACGACGAAGAGCTTCTCGATCGCCTTCACGGCTTCCCCGTGAGCACCGCGACCGCTTCGGCTTCGAGCGCTTCGCCTCTGCCGACGGCGTCGATGCCGTTGCCCGACTTCGCCTTCACGGAGACGGCGCCCGGCGCGATCGCGAGCGCCCGCGCGATCGCCGCGCGCATCTCGGCGACGTGCGGGGCGAGCTTCGGCGCCTTCGTCCACACCGTGGCGTCGATCGACGACACGACGAACCCCGCCTCGAGCGCGAGGTCCCGCACCTTCGACAGGATCGAGAGGCCCGCGATGCCCGCGGTCTCGTCCTTGTCGTCGGGGAAAAAGCCGCCGATGTCGCCGAGCGCGATCGCACCCAGCACCGCATCCGCGATCGCGTGACAGAGCGCGTCGCCGTCGGAATGCCCGAGCGGGCCGACCGGGCTCTCCAGCTTCATGCCGCCGATCCAGAAGCTGCGCCCCGCGACCAGCGGGTGTTTGTCGCGCCCGAAGCCGACGCGTCCGACGCCGCCGCTCAGCAGTCGCTCGGCGAGCGCGAAATCGTCCGGCGTCGTGATCTTGAAGTTCATCGCGTCCCCTTCCACGACGACCACCGTGCCACCCACCTTCTCCACGAGCGCGGCATCGTCGGTCGCTTCCCAGCCCTTTTTCTGTGCCTCGCGATGCGCACGCCGCAAGAGCTCCCCGCGGAACGCCTGCGGAGTCTGGATGCGCCACAGCCGATCGCGCGAGACCGTCTCGTGCACGCTTCCGTCGGCCGCCGTGCGCTTCACGGTGTCGTCGATGCGCACGCCCGCAATGGCGCCGCCGTGTTTCTGCGCCGCCTCCACGATCCGCGAGAAGAGCTTCGCGCTCGCCAGCGGGCGCGCCGCGTCGTGCACGACGACGATCTCCGGTTCGCCGCGCAGCGCGGCGAGCGCGCTCGCGACGCTGTGTACGCGCGTCGCGCCGCCCGGAACGACCGCGACGACTTTCGCGATCCCGCGCGCCTCTTCCGACGCGCGGCCGACGAGCCCCGAGGGCGCGGCCACGACGATCGCGCCGATCTCCGGCGCGGACGCGGCGGCAAGCAGGCTCCGCCGCAGCACGCTCACGCCCGCGAGCGGGAGGAACTGCTTCGGCGTCTCGCCGCCGAAGCGCGCACCGCTCCCCGCTGCCGGGATCACGCATGCCGCGAGGAGGTCCGCCACGAGCCCGTTGTAGCCCGCCTTTCAGCGCGAGGCTACGCCGCCCCTTCGACTCGCTGCGCTCACTCAGGGTGAGGGTGTCGCGGCCGGCGTGGCGTCGGCCTTCGCGATCTTCGGAGGGAGGCGGCGCTCGATCGGCTTTCTCACCGACGGCAACGACCTCAGGTAGTCGTAGATCGCACCGAGATCCTCCTCGGTCATCTTCGAGTAACGCACCCACGGCATCAGCGTGTTGTGCTGGCTCTCCACCTTCATCGAGGCGTATTCCGGATCCGCGAACGCCTTGAACTGCGCGATGAAGTTCTCGCGGCTCTTCTGTCCGATGCCCGTCTCTTCGTCGGGCGTGAGGTTGGCGCTCACGAGCTTCAGCCCCGGCAGCATCTTCGACAGGTCGAACTCGCGACCACCGGTGTAGAGCTGATCCATCAGCGGGTGCATCGTGGAGTCGACGGGCGTGTGGCACTCCACGCACGAGATCGTCGCCAGATACTTCCCATACGCGACGGTGTCCTTGCGATCGGGTTGCGGCACCGGCTCCGTGACCGGCTTCGGCTCGAACTTGATGAACAGGTTCACCGGAAAGTCGATGTGGCCCTCCTCCGTCTCGTTCTTGATCGGCGTCACCGTTCGCAGATACGCGACGACGCTCTTCGTGTCCTCGTCGGACAAATACTTGAGCCAGGGATACGGCATCATCGGGAAGAGCGCGGCGCCCTCGCGATTCACGCCCTCGCGAATCGCGCGAGCGATCTCGCCGTCGGTCCATCGGCCGAGTCCGGTCTCCTCGTCCTGGGTGATGTTCTGCGCGCACACCTTCCCGGGGAATCCAGCGTTGTCCTTGTCGAAGCAGAAGCCGCCGACGCCCTCGGTGCCGGATTTCGCAGGCAGCGTGTAGCGCTCGAGATCGAACGACGAGTGGCAATCAGGGCAGCCGATCACCGTGTTCGCGAGATAGCGCCCGCGCTCCACGCGCTCCGGAGTCGCGTCGACCTTCTCGGTCGATGCCGGCTGCTGCGCCGGCTTCATCGTCGAGAGGTATCCGAACGCCAAGGTGGGAACGAGGACGACGAGGGCGACAACTCCCAGAACGATCCTTTTCACGCGCGCAGTTTGCGTGAAATCGCTCCCAAAAGGAAAGAGCCCCGAGCGATCGCTCGGGGCCCTTCGAATCAAATCGGCGTTCTTAGTTCGCGAAGATCTCGTCGAGCTCTTCTTCGACTTCGTCCTCTTCCATGTCCATCGCGATCGCCAGCTCCTTGGTGAGGAGGGTGCGGGCGGTGTCGAGCATCTTGCGCTCGGAGAAGGAGAGGTCCTTGTCGAACTTCAGGAGCGAGAGATCGCGGAGCACTTCGGCGATCTTGGTGACCTCGCCGCTCTTGATCTTCTCCATGTACTCCCGGTAGCGGCGGTTCCAGGTCTGGTGGTGATCGCTCGTGATGTTCTCGCGATCCTTCAACGTCTCGAACACCCGCTCCACTTCGGCAGGCGGAATGATCTTCCGGAGGCCAACGCCCTTGGCGTTGTCGGCCGGGACCATGATGGTCATGTCATTCTTCTCGAGCATCCGGAGGATGTAGAACATCTGCTTCCGGCCAGCGATCTCCTTGGACTCGATCCCCTGGACCACACCCACGCCGTGTGCAGGATAGACCGCCTTGTCGCCGACCTTGAACGTCACCATCCAATACCTCCGGGGAGTACTGCTTTGAGCTTCCATTCCCATCCCCCCTTACTAATCACCTTCTGATGAGGTGCCAGTGGGGAGGTCGGGCTTAGCGGGACGGCGGACTCTACACGGAGCGACCGGACTTGTCAATCGCTCCGGTGCGGTGGTATGAGGCGCGGCCCTGCGCCTAAACTCACATAACCCCCGATGAACACTGCAATTCCGGCCGCGCATCCACAGCATGTGGCCGTGATCATGGACGGAAATGGCCGTTGGGCCGAACAACGCTCGCTTCCCCGTGCCGCGGGTCATGAAGCCGGTGCGAGAGCGGTGCGAGCGACGGTGGAAGCGTGTCGCGAACTCTCGATCCCCTGGCTGACACTATACGCGTTCTCGCAGGAAAATTGGGGGCGACCTGACGACGAAGTGGGCGCCCTCATGGGATTGCTCGTGAAATTCCTGGAGGACGAGCGCCCCCGGCTCGACCGCCACCAGATCCGTCTCCGGACGATCGGCCGCACCAGCCGGTTGCCGGAAGCGGCCCGCGCGAAGCTCGCGGAAGTGATCGACGGGACGAAGAACCACCAGCAGATGACGCTCACCCTCGCGCTGTCGTACGGCGGCCGCGACGAGCTCGTCGACGCTGCCCGCGCTCTCGCGCGCGACGTGAAAGCGGGCACGCTCGATCCCGACGCGATCTCCCCGGAGCTCCTCGCCGCGAAGCTCTACGATCCCGCCATGCCGGACCCGGACCTGCTCGTTCGCACGAGCGGCGAGATGCGCGTCTCGAACTTCCTGCTGTGGCAGATCGCCTACTCCGAAATCTACGTGACCGACGTCCTCTGGCCGGACTTCGATCGCATGCAGCTCGAGCGAGCGCTCGCGTCCTACGCGAAGCGCCAGCGCCGCTTCGGCAAGACCGCCGCGCAGCTCGACGCCGAGAGCAAGCCGCAATGATGCTGCGCGTGATTACGGCGCTCATCGCGCTGGCCGTCGTGCTCCCCATCCTCTTCCTCGGCGGCGTGCCCGGCGTGCAGGTGCTCTGCGTCGCCGCGGCCTGCCTCGGCCTCTGGGAATACGGCGGCATGCGCAACTCGACGCCCGGCAATCGCGTGTTCGCGATGGTGCTCGCGGCGCTCCCGATTCTCGCCGCCGGGATGCACACCGCGGCCGAGCCCAGTGCCGACTTCGTGCTGCTCGCGCTCGGCATCGTGTTCCTCGCGATCCCGATCGCCGCCGTGCTGCGCCCGAAGGAGATCGAGAGCGCGCCCGAGCGCATCGCCGCCACGTTCTTCGGCGTCATCTACCTCGGCTTCACGCTGTCGTTCTGCGTGAGCCTGCGTGCGCTGCCGAACGGCCTCGCGTGGATCTGCGTGGGGCTCGCGGTCGTGTGGCTCGGCGACACGGGCGCGTATCTCGGCGGCCGCGCGTTCGGACGCCACAAGCTGCACGAGCGCGTCTCCCCGAAGAAGACGTGGGAAGGCTCGATCTCCGGTCTGCTCATCTCCGTGGGCGGCGCGTTCGCGATGCGCGAGGCGTTTCGCCAGCTCGACGTATGGGAAGGACCGCCGCTTCGCGCCGCCGACTGCATCGCCGTCGGCGTGTTCGGCGGCATGCTCGGGCAGGTGGGCGATCTCGCCGAGTCCCTCCTCAAGCGCGCCGTCGGCGTGAAAGATTCCGGCACGATGTTCCCCGGTCACGGAGGCATGCTGGACCGGATCGACGCGTTGTTGTTCGCGCTGCCGGGGGTATACTTCTACGCGAAGTTCGTCCTCGCGTATTTCCCGCTGACGTAGGTCCGACGCGGGTTTGCAGCATCGCCGCCACGCTCGCCACACCTTATGAAGAGAGTCTCCATTCTCGGCTCGACGGGTTCGGTGGGCCGCCAGACCCTCGAGGTCGTGCGCCGGTATCCGGAGCGTTTCCGCGTCGTCGCGCTCGCCGCCGGGAAGAACGTCGAGCTTCTCGCCGAGCAGATCCGCCGCACCCGGCCGTCGCTCGTGTCCGTCGCCGACGCGTCGTCGGTCGATGACCTCGCGCGTCGTCTCGACGGCATCCCCAAGCCCGAGATCCTCCACGGCGAAGCCGGCGCGATCGCTGTCGCCCGCGCGGAATCCGACGTGGTGATGGCGTCGATGGTCGGAGCCGCCGGCCTCCCGCCCACGCTCGCCGCCGTCGAAGCGGGCCGCGATGTCGCCCTCGCGAACAAGGAGGTCCTCGTGATGGCGGGCGCGCTCGTGACGGCGGCCGCCGCGAAGAGCGGCTCGCGCCTGCTGCCCGTCGACAGCGAGCACTGCGCGCTGCACCAGGTTCTCGCGGGCCGCCCGGCGGATCAGGTGAAGCGCCTCGTGCTCACGGCGTCCGGCGGTCCGTTCCTCGACCTGCCGCAGTCGGAATTCGCGGCGATCACGCCCGAGCGCGCGATCAAACATCCGCGCTGGGACATGGGCGCGAAGATCTCGATCGATTCGTCCACGCTCCTCAACAAGGGCTTCGAGATGATCGAGGCCGCGTGGCTCTTCGGCATCCCCATCGACCGCATCGGGATCGTCGTGCACCCCGAAGCGATCGTGCACAGCCTCGTCGACTTCGTGGACGGGTCGACGATCGCGCAGCTCGGCCTCCCCGACATGGCGGTTCCGATCGGCTACGCGCTCAGCTTCCCCGACCGCCTCGCCGCGCTGGTTCCGCACGCCAACCTTGCGGAGCTCGGCACCCTCCACTTCCGTGAGCCCGATCACGCCCGCTTTCCGGCCATCGAGCTGGCGTGCGCCGCGATGCGCACCGGTGGATCCGCCCCCGCGGCCCTCGTCGCTGCGGATGATGTTGCGGTCGACGCGTTTTTGCGCCACTTGATTACCTTCCCTGCCATCACCACCTTGCTCGAGAACGTGCTCCGCGCCGAACCTGTACGACCGATCACCACCCTCGCCGACGTTCGCGCGGCGGCGGCGTCCGCACGGGCAACAGCCGAACGTCTCATCTCCGATCTGGGTAGCACCGCCGTCGCGGCTTCGACGGGGAGGATTTAGCCATGATGTGGTTGCTCAGCTACCTGATCCCGTTCGGCATCCTTCTCGGCATCCTCGTGACCGTTCACGAGCTCGGCCACTTCCTGGTCGCGAAGTACTTCAAGATCAAGGTCGAGAAGTTCTCGATCGGCTTCGGCCCGCGGATCATCAGCAAGAAGTGGGGCGACACCGAATACCGCCTCGCGTGGATTCCGCTCGGCGGCTACGTGAAGATGGCCGGTGACGATCCGACGGACGACGCGGCGCGCGACGTGCCCGGCTCGTTCCTCGGCGCCGCGAACTGGAAGCGGATGCTCGTCGTTCTCGCCGGCCCGGGCGTGAACCTGATCCTGCCGATCTTCATTCTTGCGGCCGTCTTCATGTACGGGAAGGAGCACCAGTCCCCGTGGGTCGGCGCCGTCATCATGGACACGCCGGCGCACAAGGCCGGCCTCCTGGCCGGTGATCGCGTACTCACCGTCGACGGCAAACCCGTCACGAAGTGGGACGAGATGACGACGGCGATCCGCTCGAACGCGGAGCCCAAGAAGCTCACCGTCGAGCGCGATGGGAAGACCCTGGAGCTCGTCATGACGCCCACCATCCGGCCGGGCATGGACGAGTTCGGCATCAAGAAGCCGATGCCGATGATCGGCGTGACGCAGGTCGGCGAAACGGCCGTCGTTGCGCCGGTTCGTGGCAAGCCCGCGCACACCGCCGGCGTTCTGCTCGGCGATCAGGTCGTCGCGGTCGGCGGGAAGCCGGTGAAGTTCTGGATCGAGCTCGACGACGCGATCGCCGCGCTCCCCGCGGGCGCTCCCGCGAAGCTCGAGATCCTGCGTCCGGCAAAGCCCTCGCGCGATCCCGACGCGACCGCCGAGAGTCGCCGCCCCACGAA
>Ga0163152_10002231_pt1 | contig 28170 bp, 14 predicted proteins | sample OliLakLV19MP8IB2_FD_148635 | JGI IMG/M metagenome (GOLD analysis project Ga0163152, IMG submission 148635) | Freshwater microbial mat bacterial communities from Lake Vanda, McMurdo Dry Valleys, Antarctica - Oligotrophic Lake LV.19.MP8.IB-2 | ecosystem: Environmental > Aquatic > Freshwater >...
CCTGCTGCGTTGAGAGGCCGAGAAAAATTCGCTCGTACGGCCTCTCTGATCCTTGTGGCGGCCGCCTCGCGCTCGCTCACGGGGGCCGCTGCCACTGCGTCGGACGGAGCGCGGGCACGGCAGCGGGGACGGCGCGCTCGGGCCCGGCGCGGCGCGCACGCGCCACGGTCTCACGCGCCGGCAGGGAGGCGTACCAGTCGGGCGCACTCTGGTTCCACACGAGCGCGACCAGCACGAAGAAGAAGCCGGCGAACTCCGGCGTGAACCACACGTTGCCGATGCAGGCCGCCATGCCCACGAACGACGCCGTGATGCCGGCGCGGATCTTGCGCTCGACGCCGAACGCCTTGATCAGCGTCCTGTAGCCGCGGATGCACGTCGCGACCACGAGCACGAAGAACAACGTGCCTCCGAGCCAGCCGCCCATGATGTACATGAACAAGAAGCTGTTGTCGATCGACCACGCCCCCTCGTAACGCGCGCCGACCACCTTGTCGTCGCCGAACCAGCCGACCTTGGGGATCTCCTCGATGTAGATCATGAGGAGCGCGACGCGGTACTTGCCGCTCTCCGTGTTGCCCTCGAAGGCCAGATCGCTCTGCGTCGTCTCGACGACGTTGTCGACGGTGTCCGAGAACGCGACGTAGGAGATGAAGCCTCCGAACAGCGTGAGGAACAGCGCCGGAAGCCTGGCGGCCGCCATGCCGAAGACGGCCGTGATCCCGGCCAGTGCCAGCATCGGCCCGCGAGAGATCGGTCCCAGCACCCCCACCGCCACGATGAGACAGGCGAGGCGCGACCACATCCGGCGCTTGCGGTCGACCCAGCCCCAGCACAGCGCCAGCGGCGCGAGCGCGACCAGCACGGTCGCGAGGATCAGCGGATTGCCGAAGGGACCGAATGCACGCAGGAGCCCCCAGCGGAATCCACCGCCGTTCAACCAATGGTCGGGGACCGGATAGCCCGTGACCAGGTTCCAGAACTTGGCCATCACGCGATCGTTCATGCGCGCTTCGAAGAAGGAGCCGAACCCGAGCAACGCGGCGCTGATCGCGAGCGGAGGCAGGCAGACGCGCAAAGCAGAAGAGTCGCGGAACACGGCGCGCGCGTACAGGTAGGGCAGACCCCAATCCAGCGTCTGCGTCACCACCTTGTGGAAGAAGCCCTTGAGATCGGTGCTCAGGCCGAAGCTCGTCGAGAAGCTCAGGATGATGAGCAGAACGTAGATGTCGAGCTTGCGCCAGGCGGGGACTAGATCGCGCAACCGTCCTGACAGCACGCAGCCGATCAGCATCCCGCTCACGATCGCGCGGTGCGGCGTGAGCTCCGGCAGTCCCTGCACGTGGAGGAACAGGTTCCACGGCACGAGCAGCGTGAACGGCAGGTACAGGTAGGCGAACGCCCACGTCCGACCCTTCCGGATCGTCGCGACGATGGTCACCAACAGGGTGGCCAGGACGAAGAGGAACTCGTTCACCTTCCGGGGTGCGGATCGAACTTCCAGATCGCGAAGTGCGCCGCGTAGACATCCTCGGCGGCCAGCCGGCGCCGGGAGTAGGTCTTTCCGCGGTACACCTCGTCCTCGAGAGCCATCCACAGCGCCAGCCACGGCGGACGGACCCGCGGGAGCTCGACCAGCGCCCGCCCGTCGAGGTAGAAGCCGTTGATGTCCGCCACGTAGGAGACGCCGTGCTGCTCGAGGTACGCCAGCACGTCGCCGCGCTCGAGGCTCTCGAGGAACCGGTACCCGTTGGCCTTGCCGTCCAGGTTGATCACCTGACGTCGCGAGAACCAGCCGAACAGGCCGGCGTCCTTCATGGCGAAGATCGCGTGCTCGTCCGTGTGGTCGCGGGCCCATTCGGCGGCCAACAGCCATTCACGGTGCGCTTCGACCTTGCTCGCCACGGCGGACGTCTGCGTGGCGATCCCCACGACGCCGATCAGGATCGGGAGCCCAGTGCGCAACGCCGGTCTGGCGTCGGGCCGGATCGTGCTCGCACGCTGCGCGAGTTGAGCGACGCCCAGCGCGAACGCCGCGCCGTAGACGACGAAGTGCCACCAATACACGCCCCACGTCATGAACAAGAACGTGTAGGCGAAGTGCATGAGCGCGCCCACCGTCAGCACGGTGAGGGGCGAGACCAGGACGGACGCGAGCTGCCGGCCGCGGCGCCGGTCGATCGTCGCGACCGACAGGGCGAGCAGCACGTCGAGCACGACCAGCGCGAGTCCGTACTTCACGTCGCCGTCGAGATCCAGGTTCGCGCGCAGCGCCGGAAAGCTCGATTTCACGCGCCCGCTGATGGGGCTCAGGGATCCGAACTGGATCTGGCTCCACGCGAAGTACGGCACGGCCAGCACCAGCACCCCCGCGACCATCGCGAGGCAGCGCACGATCAGGTCGCGCCAAGGAACGCGGGTCAGGATCCCGGCCGCCAGGAACAGCGCGCCCGTGGCGATCACGAGGAAGGCCGAATCGAGCCGGCACAGGAAGATCAGCCCCAGGACGAGCCCGCACGAAAACTGCGCGCGCAGGGGCCTCGCGCAGGACATCCAGTCGTGGCGGTGGACGCCCCAGACCCAGGCGAAGACGGCCAGCAGCAGGATGCCGGTCTCCATGCCGTTCGTCATGGCGGTCAGCAGGTTCGGCAAGAGGCACAGCGACACCGCCAGCGCACCGAAACCCGGCGCGGCCCAGCGTTCGACCGCGTCGTACAGCACCCACAGCGCCAGCCCGCACACGGCTCCCGAGATCAGGATCGCCACGATCACGGGCGCGAGGAGCGCTTCGCCCGTGAGCTTGCACACCGCGACCATGCACAGCATCCACAGCGGGTGGTAGCCGTTCGTGGCCGCGATCCCGTCGAAGCTCGAGCCTCCGCCGCTCACGATCGAGCGCGCGATCTTGACGTAGTAGAACGCGTCGTCGGACAGGAGGCCCAGGATCGCCGCCTCGGCGTCCCAGAGCACGAGCCCGAGCATCACCAGGAAGGGCAGGGCGGCCAGCCACGCACGTCGTCGAGCCATGGTCGGGGAGGCTACGCCGACGACGTCCCGTAGGACACGGCCGATCACGGCCACGTCGCGCAGCGGATTCCAGCCAGGCGAGCGCGGCCCCCCGCCATGGAGCGGCGGCGCCGCGCACGCGAACGTGCGCGACGCCGCCAGCGTCGCCGGGTCGGGGGCCGGAGCCCCCGCGGTTCGATTCACCGTCTCAAGGCTTCTCGAGAGCTCCGATGTCGAGGAATCCAGGCGTGAGCGGCCGGACGGACCCCGAGTAGTCGATGCGCACCGGAAGCACGGCACCCTGGTTGATCGCCGGGCTCCCCGCCTGGAGCGCGAAGTTGCCGGCGCCCGAGTTCTGGAACAACGGATTCGACGTCAGGTTGTTCGTCTCCGTGACCGTGCCAGCCGCCACCGTCGGAGCGGTGAGCGGGCTGTACACGATGTTGTTGCGCACCATGGTCGAGTCCTGACTGTTCGCGTCGACGAACTGCCAGGGTCCGCCCGCCGCGGTCGCGCGGTACACGGTGTTGTTGTCGATCCTCGTACCGACCGGCACCGGCCCGATGCCACGCGCCGCCACGAGGATCGAGCCGCCCCAGCTCGCGCCGGTGTGGTCGAACACGTTGTTGCGGATCGTGACGCGCTGGCCCCAGTCGAGGACGAAGCGCGAGACCGCACCCGGGGTGGGCAGCGAGAACTTGTTGCCCTCGACGATGACGTTCTCCACGTTCTGGGGAGTGCCACCGCTGCCGCCGTTCTCGCTGTTCTCGGGGCCGATCTCGAGCACCCAGGCCGTCAGCGACGTGAAGCGGTTGTCAGCGATGACGACGAACTCGGACTTCTTGGGCGTGTGCAGCCCCATCAGTCGCGTGGCCGACTGTCCAGCACGCTGGAACAGGTTGGCTTGCCACAGCGAACGACTGACGTAGGTCCGAAGCAGCGAGTTGTTGATCGAGTTGTCGAACCGGTTCCCCATCACCGCCAAGTGGACGATCGCGTCGTTGTCCCCGCCCGAGCCCGCGCCCGGCGAGTAGTACATGCCGTAGTCACCGTTGTCGACGATCGCGCAGTCCTGGACCGTGTTGGCGACGCAGTTCGTCGCGTGGCCGCCGACTCCAAGTCGGAATCCGCGCACGGTCGAACGCAGGAGCAGCGAATCGCGCCCCAGTTGGACGCCTTCACCGCTCGAAGCCGGCCAGGGGCCCGAGACGTTCACGTCCACGATGCGCACGTCGCGCACCGTCGTGTCGAATCGGATCCCGTCGCCGGAATGCGTCATGTTGATCGTGGGGTTGGTCCCCGTGCCGTAGGCGCCGATCGTGAAGGGCCCCGTCCGGCCGCTGGCGGAGATCGTCGACGAAGCCGTCCACGTTTCGCCGCGGTTGAACAGCACCCGGCGCGGGCCGTTCGAGGCGAAAAGCGTGCTCATTGCCCGCGAGACGGTGCGGAACGGCGAAGACGGCGAGGTGCCGTTGTTCGAGTCGTTCCCGCCCGAGTTGGAGACGTAGTACGTCTGCCCGGCGTACACCGCATTCGGGTCGGTGACCGTGATGTCCTGGTAGTAGTCGTGCACGACGCCCGACGCTTCCGTGACGTGCAGGGTCACGCGGTGCGTGCCGACCGTCTCGAACACGTGGGCCGCCATGTAGCCGTGAGCGGTGTTCTTGCTCTTGCCGTTGTGCGTCCAGGTGCCGCTGGCCGAGTCGGCGAAATCCCAGCGGTAATCGACGCTGCCGTAGTCCGGGTTCGACCCGCTCGGCTGGTAGACGCCCGTTCCGCTGCCTACCGCATCGAAGAAGATCGTCAGGGGCGCCACGCCACCCGTGCGGCTGCCGGTGTTCATCGTGGCCTGCCCGCCGGGCGGATCCACGGTCAAGGTCAGGTCTGCCAAGACGCCCGTGGGCTGCCCCGCCAAAGTGCGGTAGAGCAGGAAGGCGCTGTAGCTGCCGACGGACAGGAGGTTGGCCACGCTGCTGTCGATCGTGACCTGGACGCTGCTCGAGGCGCCCGGTGCCAGCACGCCCGAAGTGCTCGAGAAGATGGCCCAGTGAGGGGACTGCCGCGCGCGCCAGACGATCGTCTGACCCGTGTCGTTGACGAGAGGCACGGTCGTGCTGCCCGATGGGAAGGGGCCGCCTTGGGGGCCCGAGAAGTTCATCGTCGTCGTCTGCGCCGCGACTGCGGCGTGCGCTGTCGGGCTCGCCACCATGCCGAACATGCCCATCGCCACGGCGACCCAGGCCACCACCCCCGCGCGTGACCCGCGCCGGCGTTCCTGGGCTCCTAGACGTGAATGCATCATCAACCACTCCTAGCTAGGGGGTCCTGTCGCCTGGCCGGTGACCGATCGCTCGACACAGGACACTGCGAAGGGGTCATGAAAGGGGGACTCCCTAGGCCCCCTCGCCCGGGTGCACGGGGCGAAGGGCTCATACGATTCCCGATGCAGGCCTCACGCGGCGTGGGGGCGGATGATTGACACGGTTCACACGTGGAGAGGAGATTCCGCTCATTGCTGAATCGCGCTCGAACCGCTTTGACAGCGTCTCGATGGACCACGGTGGTGATGGACGACGCGGCCGTGGGGAGCGCCACGAGATCGAACGCGGGCTCGCGGCACTGGACTTCTCGGGGAATTCGAGCAATTTGGGCCCGCTGCCGAAGACCCAAGCGGAGCGCGGAGTCCTCTGTGTCCAGTCGCTTCGCAGCTCGCCCGAAGATGAGGGATTCAGGAACTCGAATTGCCGCGCGAGCCCTGTCTCAGTTGCGAAGAGCGTCCGGCTGCCGGCAGCGAAGCGCGGTCCATCCGCGCTCTCACGCCCTGACCGGCGCGTCGCGTCGATCCGCGAAGAAGCGCGACTTCAGCGCCAGGAATCGTGACTCGAAGAGCCGGTAGCTGAGCTCCGCCGCGCCCCAGGTTGCGATCGTCGTGACCGCGAAGGCCAGGAGGTGCGACGAGGTCTCGAAGCGCTCCATGCCCTTCGTCACGAAGTGCATCACGATCAGGTGGTAGAGGTAGATGCCGTAGCTCACGACGCCGATGCGTCGCAGGAGCCAGGACGCGAGGATCCCGCGCAGCGCATGCCGCTCCTGGACGACGCAGGCTGCGACGAGCGCCGTGAGCGCGAAGTGGATGAGCGTCCGCGGCAACCCCGAGATGTCCTCGGCCGGATGGAGGCAGGCCAGCACGACCAGGGCCAAAGCGATCACGGGAGCCCAGCGCCAGCCCAGGAGACGCGACGTCCAGCTGTAGCCGGCCGGGTCGTCCATCACGTGCGCCAGCAGGACGCCCAGCAGGATCGGACCAAACGTCGTCTCGCGGAAGAAGTGCGGCAGGTCGAGCCCGGGCCAGAACCCGAACGAGGGCAGCACGGCGACCACGTACAGGACCGCCAAGAGGAGCGTCATGCCGCGCCGCACGTACTTCTCCAGCGGCGGGACGACGATGTAGAACTGCTCCTCGACCGCTAGGCTCCAGGTGATGGCCAGGATGCTCTGCATCGGCACCAGGTTCGAGAGGTACAGGAGCGCGTAGGGCAGGTCGTGGCGGACCGCGGCCGAGGTGTTGCCCGGCTTCAGGAAGGCCATCGCGCCGACCACCAGGAGCATGAAGTAGTAGGCCGGAAAGATGCGCAGGAACCGGCGTCCGTAGAAATTGCGCAGCGAGATCGCGTTCGTCCGACGGCGCTCCCTCAGGAGCAGCGTCGCGATCAGGAACCCGCTGATCACGAAGAAGAGGTCGACCCCCAGGAACCCGCGCGTCGCGATGCGCCAGTCCGGCCAGCCCTCGCCGGTGTGGTGCCAGAGCACGGCGAGGATCGCGAGAGCGCGCAGACCGTCGAGGGAGCCGAAGGTCTTCGTCTGCAGGTGGCGCGCGTGGTCGCCACCTCGGGGCTCCGTCGCCGCCTCGAGTCCCATCGCGGGGAGAGTAGCAAACGACGGTGACCGAGCACGGCGCTCGATTTCCCCCTCCTCGACGCGCTGATTCGCGCACGTGCCGCGGGCTTGGATCTGTCGGTCCGAGGCTCCTAGACTGAACTCATGGAGCTCGCACCTCTCGTCTCCGCGTCACGCTTCCCGCGCGCGCGTTTCGCCGCGCTGCCGCGCATCCTGGCCCTGGCCAGCCTGCCTTGGATCGCCGCGAGCTGCAGCGGCGGCGGCGGCGACTCGAGCCAGGCGCTGGCCGACGGCCTGACCGTCACGCCCAGCGGCGGGTTGAACGCGTGGGGCCTCGTCGGCGGACCGTTCTCCTCGGACTCCGTGACCTACACGCTCGCCAACATCGGCGCCGCACCGCTGGACTGGACCGCATCGAATTCCGCCGCCTGGGTTTCGCTCTCGCAGACCGGCGGGAACCTCGCCGCCGGCGCGTCCGCGCTCATAGTCGTCAGCATCGATTCCCAGGCGGACACGCTTCCCATCGGACGCTACAACGACACGGTCGCGTTCGTGAACACGACGAACGGGAACGGCGACACGACGCGCTCGGTGAGCCTGGCGGTGACGTCCACCGCCGGGGAGGAGATGTCGACGGCCAGCCGCACGAGCGGCGTCGCGCCCCTGTCCGTCTTCTTCGACGCGGTAGGCGCCGCGAGTGACGTGATACAGCCCACGGGTTCGACGCCGGACTACGCCTCCTTCCACTACCGCTGGTCCTTTGGCGACCCGGGGAGCGGCGCGTGGGCCGTCGGCGGCAAGAGCAAGAACTCGGGCACCGGCTACGTCACGGCCCACGTCTTCGAGACGCCCGGCACGTACCACGTGACCTTGCAGCTGACGCAGTCCGCCGGCGAGATCCGCGACTACTACCAGGACGTCACGGTCACCGACCCCGAGACCGTGTACGCCGGTCAGACCTGGTACGTGGCGACGAATGGCAACGACTCGAACAACGGGCTGTCGCCGGGAGCGCCCTTCCAGTCCGTGTCGCGGGCGATGGGCGCGCTGTTCGCCTCGAACGGGCCGCGCCGCGTGCTCTTCCGGCGCGGCGACACGTGGACGATGCCGGCCGCGGTCAGCGCCAGCGGCCGTACCGGCCCCTACACGATCGGCGCGTTCGGCACGGGCGCCAAACCGGTGCTGCGCGCGACGCACGCGGGCATCGGTCTCGACCTGAACCCCAGCGTGAGCGACGTGCGGATCGTGGACGTCGACTTCCTCGGCCCGCATCCGTCCGCCTCGGCCGACGGCGTCGTGTTGGGGCGCGACTGCCTGCTGCTCCGGTCGACGGTCAGCGGCTTCATGACGGGCGTCGGCGGCCACGCCACAGGCTGCATCGCGAACACCGTCGCCGACTGCGCCCTGATCGACAACGGCCACTACGGCCTGTACTACGCGCCCGGCTACAACCCAAACGCCATCAACGATCCGCCCATCCACCTGGCAGTTATGGGCAACCGCTTCGACAACTCGATCCACAACTCGCTGCTGAGGACGTACGTCAGCCGCTCGCTCTGGCAGGCGAATCTGTTCCAGCGCGCGGGCCAGTCGGCCACGCGGCTCCTCGGGATCCACACGCCGAAGAAGGCCGAGTTCGTGAGCATCACGGACAACGCGTTCCAGTCGCTGACGCTCTGGATCCTGGAGATCGGCCCGGAGAACAACGAGAACGGCGGGACTGGCGGCACGCCGCAGGTCGTCGAGAACGTGATCGTCGAGAACAACACGTTCTCGCTGCCCGGGCCGGGGCAGGTGTCGCGGTTCGTGCTCGTCTGGGGCAGCCACGTGACCGTGCGCAACAACTGCTTCGACCACACGGACGCGGAGTGGGGCGGCACGATCCTCGTGGACCGGCGGGGCATCGGGCCAGTGCCGATCGGCGTCCGCATCGATCACAACACGGTCTTCCGCGCCGACGAGGCCCCCACCTTCCGGTTCGTGGATGCGACCAGCCAGGACCAGACGCTCGTGCGCAACAACATCGTGTACAGCCCGGAGGTGGCCTCCACGGTCGCGACCGGCACGACCTCGGAGCAGTCCAACCTGACGATCGATCCGCGCTTCGAGAATGCCTCGGCCGGCAATTTCCACCTCCAGTCGGGCAGCCCGGCGATCGATCAGGGAATCGCCCTCGACACCCGGAGCGACTTCGACGGCAACGACCGTCCCCTCCAGTCGGGATACGACATCGGTGCCTTCGAGCGACCGTAGCGACGAGAACCGGCGCATGCCGACCGAGGAACAGATCCGCCAGATGCGGGAGGTTCCCGGCTTCAAGGACTCCCCCACCGGTTTCATCGAGCCGAATGGGGCGCTCGACTACTTCCGGCGGAAGTTCGCCGACAACCTGGCGCGAAACTGTGACCTGTCGCGCACGGTCATGCTGGATGCAGGCTGCCACGAGGGCTGGAACCTCCTGGCGTTCGTGCTCGCCGGCGGGCGCTTGGCGATCGGCATCGACATGAACGCCCATGCGCTGCGCGTCGCCGACGAGTTCGCGCGCATCCTGGGCGTGCGCGACCGCGTACTTTTCCTCCAGGGATCGGTGATGCAGCTCCCGATCGCGGATCGCTCGGCCGACGTGGTCTGCTGCATCGAGGTGCTCGAGCACCTGGACGGCGGCGCCGACACCGCGCTGACCGAGTTGAACCGGGTCGCGCGCCGCGTCGTGTGGATCGCGACGCCGAACAAGCTTTGCCCCGTCATCGCGCACGACACGCGGCTGCCGCTGGCACACTGGCTGCCGCCGCGCCGCCGGGGCTGGTACGCGCGGCTCTTCGGCCGGCAGGCGGACGACGAGGGCAGCATCTTCGTGACGCCGTTCCAGGTCGAGCGGGGTCTGGCGGACTTCCGGCTGGACTCCGGCTTCTTCGGTTTCGAGTCTTTCGCCGCCTTCGAGGCCTCCTTTCCGCACTACCTGCCCTACATGGGCGAGGGCGTGGCGGGCGTACGCGACCTGGGGCGCGCCAAGCGCACGGTGTACGGGCTGGCGTACCGGCTCTTCGGGCGCCGCTCGTTCTACGTGCTGCCCTCGCTCACAGGGCAGTTCCTGCGGCGCAACGGCCCGAGCTGAAGCACCGAGAGCTTCGCCCGGAGCCGCGCAGCTCGCCAGGAAAGCGGACGGCGCCGCGCACGTGCGGTTCACGTGCGCGGCGCCCTCCTCGGACTCGAATCCTGGCGTGCTCATCGCCGCGCGCGGTTCCGCGCGGCGCCACGAGATCAGAGAGGCCGTACCATCGATTCTCTCTCGGCCTCTCAAAGCCTCTCGTGCGCGCCCACGTCGTAGACGCCGGCCGTGACCGGACGGACGTTGCCCAGGTAGTCGATCCGCAGCGGCAGCAGGACACCGTGGTCGATGGCCGGGCTGCCCACCTGGAGACGGAAGTCGCCGGTGTTGGGATTCTGGAAGAGCGGGTTCGCCGTCATGTTGCCCTGGGCGCTGACCGTGCCCGTCGCGACGGTCACGGACGAGAGCGGGCTGTAGACAATGTTGTTGCGCACGAGCGTCATGTCCGCGCTGGCCGCATCCACGAACTGCCAAGGACCGCCGGAAGCCGTGGCCCGGTAGGCCGTGTTGTTGTCGATGCTCACGCCGACCGGGATCGGACCGATCCCGCGGCGAGCCACGAGGATCGAGCCGCCCCAGCTCGCCGTCGTGTGGTCGAAGATGTTGTTGCGGACCGTGATGTGGCGGCCCCACACGAGCACGAACCGCGAGACGGCGCCCGGCGCGGCGAGCGAGAACTTGTTGCCCTCGACGATGACGTTCTCCACGTTCTGCGGAGTGCCGCCGCTGCCGCCGTTCTCGCTGTTCTCCGGGCCGATCTCGAGGACCCACGCCGTCAGCGAGGTGAACCGGTTGTCGGCGATGATCACGAACTCCGCCTTCTTGGGCGTGTGGAGCCCCATCACCCGCGTGGCCGACTGTCCGGCGCGCTGGAACAGGTTGCCCTGCCAGAGCGAGCGGCTGACGTACGTCCTCAGCAGCGAGTTGTGGATCGCGTTGTCGAACCGGTTGCCGATCACGGCCAGGTGGATCGGCGGGTCGTTGTCCCCGCCACCGCTCATGCCGGCCGAGTAGTACATGCCGTAGTCGCCGTTGTCGACGATCGCGCACTCCGCGATCGTGTTGCCGATGCAGTTCGTGGCGTGGCCGCCGACGCCCAGGCGGAAGCCGCGCACCGTCGAGCGCAAAAGGAGCGAGTCGCGCCCGAGCTGGACGCCTTCGCCATTCGTGGCCGGGTACGGGCCCGCGACGTCGAGGTCCACGATGCGCACGTCGCGCACGCTCGTGTCGAAGCGGATGCCGTCCCCGGAATGCGTCACGTTGAGCACGGGGTTGGTCCCCGTGCCGTACGCGCCGATCGTGAACGGCCCTGTCCGACCGCTGGCCGTGATCGTCGACGAAGCCGTCCAGGCTTCGCCGCGCTTGAACAGCAGGCGGCGCGGTCCGTTCGAGGCGAACAGCGTGCTAGTCCCGCGCGTGACGGTGCGGAACGGCGAGGTCGGCGACGTGCCGGTGTTCGAGTCGCTGCCCGTCGCCGAGACGTAGTAGGTCTGCCCCGCGTAGGCCGTGTCGGGGTTCGTGACCGTGATGTCCTGGTGGTAGTTCAAGAGGTCGCCGCCCGGCTCGGTGACTTGCAGGGTCACGCGGTAGGTGCCAGGCGTCTCGAAGACGTGCGCGGCGACGTAGCCGTGCGCGGTGTTCTTGCTCTTGCCGTTGTGCGTCCACATGCCGGCGTTCGGATCATCGAAGCTCCAGCGGTAGTGCATGCTGGCCCAGTCGGGCGTGGTGCCCGTGGGCTGGGTCACGCCGGTACCCGAGCCGACGGCGTCGAAGAAGACCGAGAAGGGAGCGACTCCGCTCGTGCGGCTCGCCGTGTTCATGGTCTGATCAGGTCCGCTGTTGGGCTCGACCGTGAGCCTCACGTGGGCCAGGATGCCGTAGGGCTGCGCCGCCGCCGCGCGGTAGAAGAGGAAGGCGTCGTACGTACCGAGCGGCAGCAGGTTCGCCACGGCGTGGTTGATCGACACCTGCACGCTCCCCGTGCCACCGGCCGGCAACGCCCCCGACGTCGCCGAGAACTGCGCCCAGTTGTTGGCCTGCCGCGCGCGCCAAAGGATCGTCCGGTTCTCCGGGTTGAAGAGCGGCACCAACGTGCTGCCCGACGGGAAGGGACCGCCTTGAGGTCCCGACAGATCGACCGTCGTCGGCGGTACCACCGCTGCGGCGGGTGCCGTCGCACCGACCGCGAGCATCCCGATCAAACCGATCAGCCACGCTGCGGCGCGTGTCGGCGAACGACGACGGAGTGTCGCAATTGCCCCTGCGTTGAGTTCCATTTCCAGACCCCTTCTCGATTGAGGTGTAGCCGTGCTCTTCGCGTTGCGAGGTCTGGGCTGCCAGCCACCTGAGATGCGGAGTCGACGCAGAGAAGTTGTTGCGGTTCGTGAGCGCGGCGACTATGCGCGTCGCGCTCTCCGCTTGAATACAACTTCCTAGTTCGACGACGCTTCAGGCGGGGCTTGGATCGACCAACTCCAAGCTCCCGTGTTTCTTGGCGGCGGGCATCCTGCTCGCAATCGCGCCAGCCAGCAAGGGGTTTTGGACCTGCCTAGCCCTGCCATCCCCGCTGTTCCGGCAATGGGCTATCGAGGCGGCGACTCGTCGGACTTGAGACCGCCGCATGAAGGCGCGGCGGGCCCGTCCGGCGGCCTTCGGTCCCGCGACCCATGGGGCCCGGTCTTCATGAAGACGGTTCCCACACGGCGTCAGATTCCCGGCCGTCCGGGAAAACCGAGCAGGGTCCAGGCCGCCAGAACCGCGTTGGTCAGGCCGTGCGCGACGACGGCCGCGGCCAGCGAGCCGCGGCGCACGAATGCGAGTCCGTACATCGCGCCCGCGATCGTCGCCGCGATCCAATGCTCGTGCAGCAGGCCGAAGATCAGCGTCGAGACGATCCAGGCCAGGGGCGAGATGCTCGCGGGAGAAACGCTCTGCCATCTCGCGGATGTGAGGCGCCGCATGAGGTAGCCGCGGAAGGCGAGCTCCTCGGCCAGCGGGAACACGACGACGTACCCGATCAAGCGCAGCGTGAGTGTGAGCGCGTTCCAGCCGCCCGCTCGCAAGTCGCCCAGCTCCGGCGACGCGCCCTCCCCGCCCGGACCGGGCAGCGCGAGCCAAACAGCGGCGGCGGCGAGGCCCAGCACGATCGCGACCGCCAGGTTGCGTCCGAGCCGAAGTTCGTAATCGCGCCGGAAGTACAGCAGCGCCGCGCCGGCCAGACACGTGCGCAGCGCCTCGAGCGCCGCAGCGCTGTCCGCGAAGGCCTGCACCACCATCCCCGCGGCGACCGCCAGCAGGAAAGGCACGAGGTACGCCGGGGTGGCGTCCTCCTGCAAGGGATCGACTTCTTCCTCGGGCGTGCTGGCGGCGCGCCAGAAGAAAGGCAGCCGGCGTGACAACGCGACGAGGCCCAGCGCGACGGCGCAGAACGCCAGCGTGCCCGCGACGGAATGGAATCCGCCGGCAGCCAGCTTCTCGTGGCCGGACGATCCCAGCAGCACGAGGCCCGCGAGCCGCAGCACGTTGACCAGCCACACCGCCAGCACGCCGATGACCGGCAGGAGCAGCGCCTGCGGGAACCGCAACTGGTGTCTGAACACGCACAGGTAGGCCAGCGTGAACACGCACGTGAGGCCGATGCCCTCGAAGCCCGAACACTGCGGCGCGACGCGCACGCGAAATGCTTCCGTGCCGAAGATGAACTCGTCCGCGTCGACGACGGTCTCCGGAACGAACAACCTCACGCAGAGCTCGGCCAGCCAGAGCGTGGGGCCGCGCAGCGGCAGGCGCAAGTCGTCCGCGACGTACGCTCCGGCCAGCCACGCGACGACGCCCACGAGGCAGGCTCCCAGCAGGAACGCTGCGCTGCGGCGCATCCACGCCCACAGCTCGGGTGCCGGACGGCAGAGCAACGCGGCGAAGGTGGCGGTCGCCACCGCGGCCAGCGCCCACGCGATCAGCCACGGCTCGGGACGCGACGCCTCCGCCAGACGCTCCTCGAAGATGCGCGCGCTCAACCGGTACAGCAGGAAGTAGCTGCCGACCTGCGCCACGAGCAGGATCGCGACGTGCGCCGCCGAACGCGGTGGAGCTGGCGGAGCTCGCGCCGCGGCGGAGCGCCTCTGCGGTCCGAAGAGCAACAGCGCGGTGGCGACCGCGAGGAGGATCTGCGGCAGCATGCCCGCGCGCGCCATGAGGCGCAGCCACGGCTCGGACGAGGAATCCAGGTCGGTGGCCGTGAAGCTGCCCAGCAGGAGCAGGAGCTCCACGACCAGGAGGCACCCCACGAGAATGAACGTGGACCGGGCTGGCACGCTCGGGAGCGGTGGAACGCCTTCGCTGCGCGGGATCGGCGCAGGAGGAGGTGCGCTTCGCATGGACGATCTTCTCGAGCGGCTTCCGGCCAGCCCACGCGAGCGCGACAGCGCGGGGCGCCCGTCGGAGACCTGCTCACCGGGGCGCCGCCTGCGCACCGAGGAACTGCCGTCCGAACGTCGCACCGGCCGCCGCCGTGGGCCTCGGATCCTACCGACGCGGACGGTCGGGATCTCGACCCGGCACCGCGACGCGAGTCCGCCGCGTCGATGTGGTGCGCGCTGCGCGCGGAGATCGAGCGGATGCGTGCGCTCGAAACCGGCGGCAGAACGGGCCAGAATCCGTCGCTGGGTCCGGCTCTCGAATGGCCCGCGGAGCCCGCGCGGCCGTGAGGGTCAATTCACCTTGGCGCGACGTCGCAGGCGTGCGGTCAGAACGAGCACACCGCCGACCAGCAGGACGCACACCCCGATGGCGAGCTTCGGGTTGATTTCGGGAGCGTCGACCAGGGTGCCGCCTCCAGCTCCTGCGCGCCCGCCCGTGCGGTGATTTTGCGCCCAGACATCCGCCTGCAGCAGTGCGCACGCGGCCAGGGCGATCAGGCCGCTACGAAGACCGGTCCGGCTCAGGCCGGAGAGCAGTGAGGCCTGTCCCAGGCCCGAGAAAGGCGTACGCGCGCGTCCGTTTCGGGTATCCACACTCGATTCTACCTCGCTCCCCGGCCGGTGACCACCGCGGGCACCGTCAACGCGAGAATCTTGAGGTCGAGCCACCAGTTCGAGCCGCGCGCATAGCGCAGATCCATGCGGACCCAGTCGTCGAATTGAACCTGACTGCGCCCGCTGATCTGCCAGATGCAGGTCAGTCCGCCGGCGATGTCGAGGCGGCGTCGCTGCCAGCGCTCGTATTCCGCCACTTCGTTCGGGAGCGGCGGCCGCGGGCCGACGAACGTCATGTCGCCCTTGAGCACGTTCCACAACTGCGGCAGCTCGTCGATGCTCGTCTTGCGTAGGATCCGGCCGACGGGCGTGATGCGCGGGTCGCGCGTCACCTTGAACACGGGGCCGGACTGCTCGTTCAGGCCGAGCAGGTCGCGCTTGCGCGCCTCGGCGTCGGCGCACATCGTGCGCAGCTTGATGAAGTTGAATTCCCGCCCGCCCTGCCCCAGGCGCTTCTGGCGGAAGAACATGGGTCCCGGCGACGTGCACTTGATCGCCACGCCGGCGAGGAGCAGCAGCGGAGACACGAGGATCAGGCCGGTCGAGGCCGCGACGACGTCCATGCAGCGCGCGAGCCTGGATCGACGCGGCTGGAGGACTGTCCGCAGCGGCACGAACTCGATCGGCGCCCGGGGCTCGGGCGAGTCGTTCTCCTGGGGATCCCCGTCGATCGCGTAGTCGTGCGGCGCGACGGCCTGGAGTCGCGTGGTGTTGCGCCGCGGCGCGCGGTCGGCACGGGCCGCGCGCGCGGTCGAGCCTTGCCCAAACCAGCCCCGCGCCTTCGTGCTGCGCAGGTCGAAGCGCGGCTGATCGTGGTCGTCGGACTCGTGATCCGGGAAGCGCTCGCGCGGGTACGTGTAGATGCGCCAAGCCGCCTGGGTCGGCGACCAGTGCAGCCGATCGCGCAGGTCCGTCGCCAGCTTGTAGGCGCCGGTCGACGACGTGTCCGGGAGCAGGATGCCGAGGCTCTTGCGATCGAACCACCCGACCGCGTCGGTCTCGCGCACGCGACCCTGGATGGCGAACAAGAACTCAGCCGGCTGGAGATCCCTCCAGTTGGCGTGGCTCAGGTCGAGCACGACCAGCGAGAGCTCGGACACCACGCGGTCGGCGCGGCTCCGCTCCCGTGCGATCAGCCTCCGGAACTCGTCACGCGCGAGGACTTCCGGGACGATCGTCGATGGCTGAGGGGATACGAAAGCCTTGAGACTGGACAACCAGCGAGCTGCGATCATGGTTCACGCCCTGGGGGGCAGCCGGACGGGGCTGGGCAGTGAGTGGGAGGGAGCACCGGGGAGGGAAGCCTCGGTGCGAGCGGACGGACCGAAGGATACCCAGATGGGCGGTATCAAGCCAACGGAACGGGGGTGCGCGTGCAACGGGAGCACGGTTTTGGGATCGGGAAGGCGCCAGCAAGAATGGCGGACGGAGTTCGACGGTCTGGGAGTCTCGATTGTTCCGAAAAGCATCGTCCTGCTAGAGGCCTTCGCCGAGCGGGAACGAACGAGACAAGTCAGTCTTGCTGTGTATACGGTCGGAACCGCAGGAGGTGAGCGTCAGCTCACGTTCCGCAGGGAATTTTCCTGCCCTGTACGACATCCGTCCCGCTGATGCCGCTAGCGACCCGGACGACGCTTGCCACGGAACCAGCCGGGCAATTCTTCCTGATGTCGGTTCAGGATCGTGCCCGCCAGTGGGATGCCGGCCGAGGCCAGCGTCCGGACCATCTGGGCCGCGTCCTTCTTGAGGGTGCGCCCCGCTCTCCACACGGCTACGGTCGCGTCGACGGTCCACAGGAGCGGGATCGTGCCCGGGTGGACCAGGACCGGCGCCACGTCGATCAGCACGTGCCGGCCCTGGGCCGAGCACGCGTCCCAGAATTTCTCCGCCACCTCGCCTGCCAACTCCGGCTGCGCCGTCCCGCGCGGCCCGCTGGCGGGCGTGGCGCTCGGCCCGCCCCAGGGCACGAGCGACAGGCCCGGGACGTCCGTCGGCCGCAGGGCCGCGGCCAGCGTCACCGTCCCGCGCTGGATGTCGTCGAGGCCCGGCCCGGGCTCGATCGCGAGCATTCGCGCGAGGCCCGGCGTCGTGCCGTTGGCCTCGAACAGCACGACCTCCTCCCGCAGGTTTCGGGCCAGGCTGATCGCGGCGCACGTCGCGATCGTCGTCGCGCCGTCGCCATGCGCGCAGGCGGTGAACGCCAGGCGCAACGGACGTTGCGGTCGTCCTCCGGGCACGAGTCCGGTCCACAGGCTGTCGATCGTGGGCTCGAGCCTCTCGAACGTGGCCCGCAGAGCGACGGCGCTGGACCGGTCCCGGGTCATGCCCGGACTCGGGTCGACTCCGGTGGTTGCGGGCGTGCGCGCGGCCCCTTGCGTCGGAGATCGGGGACGACGCCGACGACCGGCGTCCCGAGCACGCGTACGACGTCCTGCGTCGTGCGCACGCGGCGGTCGAGGCCCTGGCGCAGGAATCCCAGGCCCATGCCGCACGCCAGGCCGAGCATGCCACCGATCAGGACAAGTCGACCGCGACGCGGCCCGCTCTTCGTCATCGGGAACGTCGCGGCCTGCAGCGGGCGCAGGTTGATCATGTTCTCGCTGTCCAGCAGGCTGAGCGTGCCGACGCTCTCGCGCGCTTGCAGGAACTTGTCCAGTCGCGCCTTGTTCTGCTTGGCCGCCGTCTCCAGCACGCGCATGGCCGGACCGCAGCGTTCGAGGCTGACGAGCCGCTCGCGCACGTGGGCCAGGCGCTCGACGCGCTTCGACGAGCTGCTGCGCAGCGAGCCGCTCTCCTCGCGGTTGCGGTCGAGCTGCTCGCGCAGCCGCGTGTAGCGCGGGTTCGGCACCTCCTGGGTCGAGACGCCCGGCTCCAAGAACCCGGGAGCGCTCTCTAGCTCGGCGCGGGTCGCCTGGATCTGCCCGTTCAGGGTCGTCCGCTCGGACTCGATCTGCTGCGACGTCAGGTCGCGGCGCCCGTCGAGCGCCAGCAGATCGTCGCGCAGCCTCACCAGCCGCAGGTTGATCAACGAGCGCTCCGGATTGACGACGACGGCGCCCTGCGTGGTCAGCGTCGTCGTGGGCTGCTCGTTGGTCAGCTCGCTGCGCACGATCGCCTCCTCCGACTCGAGCGCCGCTAGGCGCGCGTTGTCGTTGGCCAGCTCCGTCTCGATCGTGTTCACCTCGGTCAGCAGGTGCCCGCGCTGCACCTCGGCGTCGTAGAAGCCGCACGAAACGCGGTAGTCGGACAGGGCTTCGTCGGCCTGCTTCGCATCCGCGATGGCGGTCTGGACCTGCTCGTCGAGGAAGCCGAGCGACATCTCGGACGAGAACACGGCCTGGTGGTGGACGAGCGCTTCGGCGATGAAGGCGTCGACGAGGTCGGCCGACAGCTCGGCCGAGTTCGTCGTGGCGACCACCGTGATCACGCTGGACCCCGGCTCGGCCTGGGGAGCGATGGCGGTCTGCAGGGCCTGCGCCGCCCGCGACACGCAGGCTTCGCAGTGGTCGGGCGGGTGACCCAGGTTCTGCCCTTCCGAGGACGTGCGCGCGAACCACCAGGACTGGAAGTGGTGCATCCAGCCGGTCGCGAGGTCCTTGTCGCCCTTCGCGTTGGCCGGGTCGTAGGCCGAGAAGATGCGCGAGGGGCCGACCTTGCGCGCCACGTTCTCGTAGACGGTCGGGTTCGAAAGCAGGTGCAGCTCGTTCTGCATCGCTTCGCGCCCGCTCATCGAGTCGGACCGCTCGCCGCCGACGACGCGCGATTCGGTCGAGCCCTGCTCGCGCGCGCCCGCCCGAATGAGCAGCTTGCCGACCGAGTCGTACGTGTTGGGCTTGATGGCCCCCATGAACGCGCCCACGCCGAGCCCGACCATCACGAAGAGGGCGATCCAGACGCGCGACCGCCACATGCGGACGATCAGCGTGTCCACCATCTCGAAGCCCTCGCGCGGGGTCTCCTCGGACAGCTCGAATTGCGGTTCGTCCTTCACGTGAATTTCAGTAGGGCGTCGGGATGAGATACGGGAACGGGATCATCAGGCGCAGGTACTGGTCCACCCAGATGTTGACGTCGTCGATCGCCGTGTTCGGCACGAACACCACATCGTAAGGCTGGAGCAGCAGGGGATTGGGGGCGTTCCACGACTCGACTCCGGCATCGATGTTCCAGGTCCGCTGGCGGCGTTCCTGCGACACCCAGCGTACGAGCAGCGTGTTCTCCAAGAGCGCCGTCTGCTTGATCGGGCCCCCGGCCAGGCCGATCGCCTCGATCAGGGACACCTGGCGATCGATGGGAAAGGCCCCCGGCTCGCGGACCTCGCCGAAGACGTAGATGTTGCGCGGGGCCAGCTCGGCGGTGCCGAGGGACATCTGGAGCTGCGGGAAGACGGCCGTGTAGGCCTGACGCAGCTTGGTCTCGGCCTCTGGCATGGTGAGGCCGCCCACCTGGAACTCGCCGACCGCCAGGAAGCTGGCCTGCCCGTCCGGCCGCACCTTGACGGACTGTTCCCAGTCCGTCTTGTCCGGAAACCGCGCGATGAGCGTGTCTCCAGGCGTGATCCTCGACGGACCACCGTCCAGCGTCGCGTTGATCTCCGGGGTGATCTCCGCGAGGGGTCGGCCGTGCGCCGAGCAGCCAGCGACGGAGAACAGGGCGCCGGCGCACGCGAGCAGCGCCACCGGGAAGTGGAGGAGGGTCGATCTCAAGGGGCGGACTCCAGGGCCTGACGGGACGCACGCCGTGCTCCACCGGGCGGGGACTCTACCGCAGTGTCCGGTCGTGGCTCCAGATCCCTTCAGGCGGGGTGCTGACTTGTCGGACGTTTCGCCCCCTCCACCGGAGTTCGCGCGGAACGTGCCATCGCTTCGTGGTCGGGAACGGATGGCACTCCGAGGTGAAAGAGATTCTCGGACCGCGGCCTCGGTTGCAGCACGGTCCCTCAACGCGGCGTGGACGAGCGCCAGGAACGCACCGCTTCGGACTCCGACAGCGCGTCGGCCGCGACGCGGTGGCCGATCGCGTTCCAGTGCGTGTCGGCCGGGAACCAGGGCACCGCTGCGGCGCGCGCGGACTCGACGAGCGCCGGCGTCAAGTCGACGTACGCGACGCCCTCGCGCTCGCTCCAGGCGCGCAGGTATTCGGGAGCGGGGCCGCAGTGCGCGCGCCAGTCCGCGATCGCCGAGCCAGTTCCGAATGTGCACAAAGGACCCAGCACGCGGATCTTGGCCGGGATCAGGACGACGGCGTAGCGTCCGCCGGCCGCCTCGACGTCGCGGCGCATCCGGCCCAGGCACTCGGTGATCGGCGCGAGCTCGTCCTCGTAGCCGCGGAACGAGTTCGAGAGCCAGTTGAAACGGTACGGCGTGCCGTCGATCCAGCCCGTGCGCCCCTCGACCTCGGCGACCTTGTCCTGCGTCAGGTCCTGCAGGCGCAGGACGAGCTGGTGGGCCAGCGTGCGTTTCGTCCAGCTCTCGCCCTGCGCCGGTTGCGACGCCCCGCGGCGCCAGCGCGCCGAATCGCGCAGGTCGTTGCCCTCGAACACGAAGTGCAGGACCAGGCGGCCGGCCACGTCCAGCTTGGACGCGTCGAACAGCTCGCGCTCCTCTTGCGGCGACAGGCCGACCAGCGCCACGTTCATCACGGGCCGGCCGAGGAGCTGCTCGAGCTGCGCCGAGAGGATGTCCTCGAACGGCACGAGGCCGGCGACGAGGAAGGAGTCCCCAAGGCAGTAGACGTCGGCGTTTTCGCGGTCGGGTTCGTTGCGGAAGCCGCGCCGGTCGGTCCGGTATCGATACGGGATCAGCGCCGAAGGCAGGTTCCACCTCAGCGCCAGGTCCTCGCGCGTCTCGCCGGTCTCGTCGAGGTGCGGTACGGCGCGGACGCCCCTCTGCTCGGTCTCGGGGCCGCCGCTCAGGCGCGAGTACGACACCAGGCCGGCCAGGCCGACGAGCTCGAGCGCGGCCCAGGCGAGCCCCAGCGTGACCGTCACGATCAGGACGCGTCGCGCGGCGCGGTCGGAACGTGCCGCCGCGAATGCGACGGCCGCAAGCCACAGGGCGACGAACGCCACGAGCACGTGCCGCGTCCGCCACGCGCCGAAGAGCTGCCCCCCACCGCCGTCGTCACGGGAGGGGCTGGCCGTGAGCCACAGGATCAGGATCGCCGCCGCGACGAGCGCCGGAGCCAGGATCCGCGCGCCGCGCCGGGCGCTGGCGCTCCTGGTTCGATCGTTCCCGGTAACCACGCTCGCGCCCATGCGTGCGGGTTCAAGTCCCGCGCACGCGCGCAACGTGGCCGTGCGAATGGGTGCGTGACGACATGCGCGAAGGAGGAACGGACCAGCGCGAGCCTACCGACTGCGCGCGCGCCGCGCACCAGCACGGACGTCGCCGTCCCGACGGGTCTCGCTGCGGCGCCCTCTCCGACACTACGATGGCCGCACCAGGTCGGCCGATGACCAGAGGCCAAGGACCGACGAGCAGGCCTCGACTGCGATGAGCTTCCCCCGCCGCGCGCTGCTCGCTCTGCCCTACATGCGGCTCGAGCTACCGGGTTGGGGGCACGTCTACCGCGCGCTGAGCGGCCAGCGCGAAGCCGCCTGGGCCGACGCGCCGGCGCGCATCCTGCGCGACAAGCTGCACGGCTACTCGCGACGCGTCGAGCTGTCGAACTGGTCGGAGCGCATGTCCTGGTTCCTGGGACGGTTCTACGACCTCGAGACGCAGCTCCTGGTGCGCTCGGCCGTGCGCGAGGGCGACACGGTCGTCGACGTCGGCGCGAACATCGGCATGATCACGCTGCTGGCGGCGCGCTGCGTCGGACCGAGAGGACGCGTGCACGCGGTCGAGCCGAACCCGGCTGCGCGCGCGCGCCTCGAGACCGCGCTGGCCGAGAACGGGATCGGGTGCGTCACGGTGCACGCCCTCGGGCTTTCGGACCGCGACGAGGAGCTGCTCCTGCAGGTGGTCAGCGCGCACACGGGCCTGGGCACGTTCGCCCCTGTCGACGGCCACGATCGCGACGAGATCACGGCCACGTACCGCGTCCCGGTGCGCCGCGGCGACGAGCTGTTCGCAGGCCGGCTCGGCGCGCCGACGCTGCTCAAGATCGACGTCGAGGGCTTCGAGTGCCGCACGCTGCGCGGCTTCGACCGCGTGCTGCGCGAAAATCGGCCCGCGATCGTGATCGAGGCGATCGAGGTGCAGCTGCAGAGAGCGGGTTCCAGCCTGGCCGAGCTCTTCGACCTGCTGGGCGGCCACGGCTACCGCGGGTACGCGCTGCGCTCGGCCCGGCGCTTCCACGCGCGCGATCTGCTCGTGGACCCGCTCGCGGGACCGGCGGAGGCGACCGACAACCTCCTCTGGCTGCACCCCGAGGGCGTGCACGTGGAGAGGTTGCGCAACGATCGGCGCGTGCGGCTCGGCCGCGCGCGAGAGCCCGTGAAAGAAACGGGCGTACGGGCTCTCTGATCCTGTTGGCGCCGCGCTGAACCGCGAGCGGCGCGCTGAGGTCGCCTCAGCGGCTTGCCGGTTGCGCCGCGCGCTCGACGCTCGCGGACAGGGCCGCGTCGAACGCGGCACGCATGCGCGCGGCCAGCACGCGCACGTGCGGCTCGAGCACCATGTTGTCATGGTCGCCCGGGACGATCTGCAGGTCGATGTCGCCCTGGATCCACGGGCGCCAGCCGTTCAGCGGCTCGACCCAGCTGCCTTCCGCGTTGACCACGTGGTCGGGGCTGAGCCGGAACGCCTCGACCTGCGGCGGCCGGAAGAGCGCGACGCGGCCGGTCCAAGGACGCAACTGGTAGCTGTCGAGCGCGTGGTAGAACGCCGCCTCGATCCGCTCGCGGCGGTACTCGCCCGGATTGAGGCGCGCCAGCGGCTTGTTGACGAGCAGCCGCATGGCGCGGCGCCGGTCGTCGAGCTTGCGACGGATCGCCTCGGTGAAGAAGCCCGACCCCTGCTGTGCGATGCGCTGTCGCGCGAGGCTCAGGCGCTTGGGCAGCGTCAACGGCGGCTCCTTCAGGGCCGGCGTGTCGAGCAGCACGAGCAGCGAGACTTCCTCGCCGGCTGCGGTGAGCTGCTGCGCCATCTCGTAGGCCGTGATGCCGCCGCCGGAGTAGCCGCCGATCAGGTACGGGCCGTGCGGCTGCACGGTGCGCATGTCCTCGATGTAGGCCGTCGCCATCTCCTCGAACGTCTGGTGCGGCTCGTCCGTGCCCTCCAGGCCGCGCGCCTGGATGCCGTACACGGGCTGATCCGCGCCCAGGTGACCGGCCAGGTGCCGCAGATTCATCACGTTGCCGTACATGCCGGCCACGAGGAAGAACGGGGCACGCGTGTGCGAGCCCTCGCCGTGCATCGGCACGAGGTGGCGCAGCTTGCGACGCTTGGGCACCGTCGCGGGCGCGCCGACCGGCGCCGCCTCGCCGCGTTCCTCGCGCATCCGCGCCGCGAGCGTCTCGACCGTCGGCGCCTCGAACAGCACCGAGAGCGGGAACTCGAGCTTCCAGGCCTTCTTCACGCGCGAGAAGAGGCGCACGGCGATCAGCGAGTAGCCGCCCAGCTCGAAGAAGTTGTCCTGCACGCCGACGCGCTCGACGCCCAGGAGCTCCTGCCAGAGCTTGACGAGCGCGCCCTCCAGCTCGTCGCGCGGCGCGACGTAGTCGGTGGCGAGCTCCGGACGCGCGAATTGCGCGCTGGGCGCGGCGGTCTCCTGCGCGCTGTGCGCGTCGATCGCGGCCGTCACGGCGCCCAGGTCGAGCGAGCTGACGGTGATCGCGCCCGATCGTCCTGACGCGAGAACGCGCTCGAGTGCTTCGCAACCCTCGTGCGGGCGGATGCCCTGCTCGACCAGGCGCCGCAGCGTGTCGTCGACGTGCACGAGGCCGCCGCCGGCGTCGGCGCGCACGGTGCGGCCCGCCGCGGCGCGCGGAGCGCCCGTCGCCAGCGCGGCGGAGCTCTCGAAGCGCCGCAGCGCGAACTCCTCGACCTCGAGCAGGACGATTCCGTTCTCGTCGCACAGCGTGACGTCGAAAAGTGCCACGTCGGAGGTCGCGGGACGGCGCGCGCTGCGACGCGCATGGCTGAAGACTTGTGCCGGCAGCGCAGCGAGCACGCGCACGCGGCGGTAGGAGAGCGGCGCCCAGAAGACCTCGTGCGCGTCGTAGCCCGGGATCAGGCGCAGCGCGAAGCCCGTCGCCAGGTCGAGCAGCGCCGGGTGCAATTGAAATTGCTCCTGGTCGCCGCGCCACGGTTCGGGCAGCTCGAGACGCGCGAGCGCCTCGCCGTCGCCGAAGCGCAGCTCGCGCACGACGTCCCAGCGCGGGCCGAAGCGCAAGTGCTTGCCCTGGCGCTGCAGCGCGTCGTTGGCCAGCGTGCCGCAGCGCAACGCGATCTCGTTCAGCGCGAGCGGCTTCGCCGATACCGCGTCGACGCGCGCTGCGCGGCCTTGCGCGTGGACCTGCCAGCCGCTGCCGCTCGGCGCGTCGGCCGCGCGGCTCGACACCTCGAACTCCCATCCGCCGTCCTCGGCGCGCATCCGCACGAGCACGGCGCGCGTTTCGTCGTCGGCGACGGCCAGCGGCGCGATGAACGAGAGGTCGCGCAGCTCGACGGCGCCGCCCGCGCGGGACAACGCAGCGCGCGCCATCTCGATGTAGCCCGTGCCCGGCACCAGGGCCGTGCCGTCCGCGAGGCGGTGCTCGGACAGGATCCAGTGCGTGCGCGGGCTGTACTCGGCCGTGTAGGCGATTTCGGACGGCCCGTCGACGATCGCTCGGCCCAGCAGCGGGTGTTGCGCAGCCGCGTCGCGCGCGGAAGCCTGGACGCGCGGAGTCGCCGGCGTCGGCTGCACGAGGCGCGCAGCCATTCCGACCTCGCTCCACACGCCCCAGCCGACCGCGATCGTGCGCGCGCCGGGGCGCGCTGAGCGGTGCACGGCGAACGCGTCCAGGAACGCGTTCGCGGCGGCGTAGTCGATCTGTCCCGCCGGTCCCAGCCACGCGCTGGTCGAGGAGAACACGACGAAGAAGTCGAGCGGCTCGCTCGACAAGAGCTGGTCGAGCAGCAGCGTGCCGTGGACCTTGGGCGTGAACACGCGGTCGACGGCAGCCGGCGTCTTCGTCGAGAGCACGCTGTCCTCGACCACGCCCGCGGCGTGGATCACGCCGTGGATTGCGCCGAATCGCGTGCGGGCGTCGGACAGGACCTGGCGCAGCTCCTCGATGTTGGCGACGTCGGCGCTCGCGACCATCACTTCGGCGCCGGCGGCCTCGAGTTCCATGAGCTGACGCAGGCGACGGCTCGAGGCGTCGACCTCGCCGTGCGCCGCCAGCCAGGCCGACCACTCCGCGCGCGGCGGCAGAGGCTGGCGTCCGAGCAGCACGAGCTTCACGCGCGCGGTCCGCGCGAGCTGTCCGGCGACCGCGAGGCCTATGCCGCCCAGACCGCCCGTGATCAGATACGTCGCGCCTTCGCGCGCAGCCGTGCGGCCGGCCGCGAGCGCCGGCAGCGGCGCGGCCTCGAATGCGCGCTCGTAGCGCCGGCCCGCGCGCCAGGCGACGACTCCGTTCGACGGCACGGCCGCGATCTCGACGCCCAGGTGCGTGCACGCAGTCGCCAGGTGCGCGCCGTTCGTGGCTCCGCCGTGTCGCGAAGCGTCGGGCCAGTCGACGTCGATGCTCGTGCACGTCAAGTCGGCGATTTCGCGCGGGATCACCTTGCACGCGCCCAGCACGGCGGCCTTGACCGGGTGTCGCAGCAGCTCGTCGGCGACCTTCTGCATGCCGTTCGAGACGACCGCCATGTGCAGCGCGCCGGGCAGCGTCGCGTTCGCCAGCGCCTGGCCCAGGAACAGGAGGCTGTAGAAGCCGCGCTCCTGCACCCAGTGGAAGAACGTGGTCGTGACCGCCGTGTCCTCGGACGCGGTGACCATCCACAGGTGCACGATGCGCTGCGGGAGCTCGCCGCGCGCGGTCAGATCCTCGAGCAGCGCCGTGTAGTCCTCGCGCTCCTGCGGCGAGATCAGGTACTCGCTGTCGGACAGGCGCTCGAAGCGCGAGCCCTCGCGGACGCTGACGACGGCATGGCCTTGCGATCGCAGCAGCGCGACGAACGCGACGCCCAGGCCGCCTTCGTCCTCGAAAACCAGCCAGCGCAGCGGCGCGCTGGACTGCGCGGCCGGCACGGCGGGCAGCTCGGCGCTCTTCCACACCGGCACGTGGAACCAGTTGGCCAGATCGGGCAGTCGCTCGAGCGCGGCCGGCGCGTCCGGCGACACGGCTGCAGTGCGACCGGGCTCGATCCAGAAACGCTGCCGCTCGAACGGGTACGTCGGCAGCGGCACGCGCAAGCGGCGGTCGTCGCCGTGCAGCGCGCGCCAGTCGGGCCGCACGCCGGCGCACCAGAGCTTCCCGAGCTGCGACAGTGCGAAATCGAGGTCGTCGACCTTCTCGTCGCGGTGGCGCAGCGAGTTGTGGATGCTGCGCGCGAGGCTCGCGTCGTGGCCGTCACGTGGGCCGCTCGCGAGGTGCTCGCTGGCCGCGTGCAAGCGCGTGAGAGACGACAGCGTGTTGCCCGGCCCGACCTCCAGGAACACCTGCGCGCCGCCGTCGGCGAGCAGAGTCCGCACGCCCTGCGAGAAGAGCACCGCGTGGCGCAAGTGTCCGACCCAGTACTCGGGGTCCGTCGCCTGCGCGTCCGTGATCCACGTCCCCGTGCGGTTCGAGACGAACGGGATCTTCGGCGGCGATAGCTTGATCTTGCGCAGATACGCGCCGAACGCCGGCAGGATGCGATCGAACATCGGCGAGTGGCCGGCCACGTCGATGTGGATGCGCGTGCAGTCGATCTCGCGCTCGCGCAGGCTCTTCTCGAGCGCGTCGATCGCGGCCTTGGGACCCGACGCGACGCACAGCTCGGGCGCGTTCACGACCGCCAGCACGAGCTCGGTGCCGAGGAACGGCGCGAGGTTCTCGGGCGAGAGGCCCACGCTGAGCATCCCGCCCGGCGCCACCTGCTTCAGCAACTCGCCGCGCAGCGCGACCAGGCCGACCGCGTCCTCGAGCGACATCACGCCGGCCAGGCAGGCCGCCGTGTTCTCCCCCATGCTGTGGCCGAGCATCGCCGCCGGCTGGAGCCCGAACGACATCCACATGCGCGCCAGCGCGTACTCGGTGGCGAACAGCGCCGGCAGCTGGAACCACGGCAGCGTCATCTCGCGCGCCGTCTCGGCCTGCGCGGCCGCGTCGGCCGGCACGCTGAGCAGCAATCTGTGCACGACCGGGCCCAGCTGCGGGCCCATGAGCGTGAGGCAGCGCTCGAGCTCCGCGCGGTAGACCGGCTCCTGCGCGTGCAGGTCGCGGCCCATGCCGGGGTACTGCGCGCCGCCGCCGGACAAGAGGAACACGATGGAAGGCTCTCGTCCGGCGACCTTGTGCGTCCACACGCGCTCGCGGTCGCCGCGCCCGAGCACGGCGCAAGCGTCCGCGCTGCTGCGCGCGGACAGCGTGCGCCGGAACGCGAAAGCCTTGCGGCCGCTCTGCAGCGTCCAGGCCACGTCGGCCAGCGGCACGTCGGGGTTCGCGGTCAGGTGCGCGCGCAACCGTTCGGTCGCGGCGTCGAGCGCCGCACTGCTGCGCGCCGAGAGGCACAAGAGCTGCACCGGCCGCGACGCGGCGCCGCTCTTCTGGCGCGGAGCCTCCTCGACGATCGCGAACGCGTTCGTGCCGCCGACGCCCAGCGAGTTGACGGCGGCGCGCAGCGGTCCGCTCGCGCTCTTCCAGGGTTGCAGCTTCGCGTTGACGTAGAACGGGCTCGACGCGAAGTCGATCTGCGGGTTCGGCGCCTCGAAGTGCAGGCTGGGCGGCAGCTCGCGCTGCTCGAGCGCCATCGCCACCTTGATCAGGCTTGCAACGCCCGCGGCCGTGTCGAGGTGGCCGATGTTGCTCTTGACCGAGCCCAGCCCGCAGAAACCCTTGCGTTGCGTGCCGGCGCGGAACGCCTGCGTCAGCGCGGCGACCTCGATCGGATCGCCGACCGGCGTCGCTGTGCCGTGCGCCTCGATGTAGCTGATCGTGTCGGCGTCGACTCCCGCCACCGAGAGCGCCTCGGCGACGGCCTGCGC
>Ga0163152_10002237_pt1 | contig 28087 bp, 37 predicted proteins | sample OliLakLV19MP8IB2_FD_148635 | JGI IMG/M metagenome (GOLD analysis project Ga0163152, IMG submission 148635) | Freshwater microbial mat bacterial communities from Lake Vanda, McMurdo Dry Valleys, Antarctica - Oligotrophic Lake LV.19.MP8.IB-2 | ecosystem: Environmental > Aquatic > Freshwater >...
TCTTGAGCATCTTGTCACTTACATGATCTGCAATAAAGGTTACCTTTGGCCGTATTTCTGCAAAAGCTCCCATAAAAGTAGCTAAACACCGCATGTTCAGCGTATCCTTATCATCCTGGAATATGGGCGATGGGTTACTTGATGGTATGGAGGTTATTCTATAAACTACGTGCATAACTCTCCAATCACTTGATCTATAAACGCAATCATTTCAGGCGTGATACTAGGATGTACGCTCAGGAACATACCTTCTTTCATAACACGATCTGCATTAGTCATTTCACCATGAGCTGTGTATGTCGTGTCTTTATACGCTGGATGTCGAAGTACGTTACCCGAGAAAATAGTACGACACTCAATGTTGTTTTTCTCAAGCGTATCCATTACTTTTTTGCGAGAAATCCCTTTACACAGTAGTGGGAATGAAAACCAACACACCGTTGCATTTTTTGGTGATTCAATCATTTCAAACTGTGGATACTTGGCAAACACAGCTCTCATGAGCGTGTAGTTTTTAAGTCGTGCTTCTCTAAATGTCTCAAGTTTTTTAAGTTGGACACGTCCCATTGCACACTGTAGCTCAAGCGGTTTCAGGTTAAAGCCAATCTCTTCATAAACGTAGCGTGAGCGATAATCTTCTGGGAAGCCTGGATACTCGTAGATGTCATCTGTTCCAGAGGCGCGACCCCACTCTCTCAGCTTCAAGCACCTATTTGCAAGCTCTTCATCATTAGTAAGACAAGCCCCACCCTCACCAGTTGTAATGATGTGAGCTGCGTGGAATGAGACACAGGATATATCGGCGTACGTATCAACAAACCTATCTTTCACCAGAGTTCCAAAGCCGTCGCAATTGTCACAGATAATCTTTACGTCCGCGCCGACAATTTCTCTCAACTTCTCATAATCAACAGGATTAGAAGCGATATTAACAGCGATGACAGCACTGATCTTCTCAAAAGTGGTAGCGCGCCTTACCTCCTCTAAATCGAGGTTGAGTGTTTTTAAGTCCACATCAACTACATACGGGACCAACCCACACTGTAGGATCGCATTAAATGCTGTGGGGAAGTTAACTGCTGGGATAATAACGTGTGATCCTTTGGGGAGATGTAAAGCGGTCAATGCTACTAGTAGAGCAGAAGAGCCTGAATTGACTACTACAGCACGTTTCACACCAGTCTTTTGGGCCAACTCCTTTTCAAATGAGACACTATTCTCACCGACTGTCCAGCGAGTGCCACCTTGAGTGAGGATACAGTCCATTATAGCCTTAACTTCCTCTAAACCGATCATTGCACCACCGTAAGAAATTCTATCTTTTATTGGGGTAAACATATTTCTTCCTTAAATTCTATTGGTTTACTAATATCTTGTTTTTTCATCCAGTCCCATGTCTCACGTAGCCCCTCTTCAAGGGGGGTCTCGTGATACTCAACTAAGCTAGATTGTAGACTATGATCTGCAATAAATAAATCAATTTCTTGCTTGCGGAGTGGTTTTCTGTCCACAGGGGTGTCGCTCTTGGTTATTTGTTGCAGGAGTGCTGAGAGTTGTTCAATACTCGCTATGTGTGTCGTCCCAACATTCATGGTTATTTTACTCAATCCATCGAGAGCTTGAGCGAATATTTTGGCCACATCTGGAGCGTATGAGAAGCCCCTACGAACAGAACCGTCACCAAGTATCGTGTATGGCTCTTTGAGGAGTATTTTTCTCATGAATATATTAACGACATTCTTAGTGAGATCGTTTGGATTCTGTCCTGGTCCATACAGGTTGTGTGGTCTAAATATCGTGTAATCAAATCCACACACCTGCGCCATTATCTTTAACTCTTGCTCGAATGCGAGCTTATTAACTCCATAAACATCTTTAGGGTGGGGTTGAGAGTCTTCTGCATAAGGAACGGGAGCATCTCCATAGACAGACACGGATGAGGCGTAGATAAACTTCTTTACCCCTGATTGAATTGCATATCTGAGTACATTGGTTGAGAGGAGTAGATTGCGACTCACCATATCAACTGGGCTAACCTGCCCCTTTGCTTCCGCAGCATTTGCTGCCAAATGATACACAGCGTCAAACTTCACCTGCTCAAATGCATGTCGTGTAACTGTAGACAGACTCACATCTGCCAAATCACCCAAAAAGACATTTCTTATCATTCCCATTCGATCAGTGCGAGACACTCCATACACCTCATGCCCCTGCGCTTTTAGCAGAGTAACTAGGTGACTGCCAAGCAAACCTGAGTGACCTGTTACGAGTATTTTCATGCCCACTCCTTTAAAATTTCCTTTGTATGTTCGCGCATCCACTTCACACAATCCTCATCCGCAACCTCTTGAGGAATGGTGTATTGAAGATCAATCGTTTTCTCAATCTCCGGATCTCTAACAACGGGTAGCTTCCCCGCTTTTACTTGATTCACCATCCACTCAAACCGCGGATCGTTTAATCTTCTTGTACGATTAACACTCTTTCCACCCTCATCCTTACCTAAAATACCCCAATGATCAATACACACACATTGATTCGTGTCATCAATCCACAACTTATGGCCAAGCTGTTTGGCTCTCCAGATTATCTCTGTGTCATCCCAACCTAACGCTTCATCAAAGAACTCCCAATACCCATTCAAATGCTTGAGGGTAGACAGTGGCACTGCCCCATAGTTCTGCTCAAAGTCTGTTACGCTTTCAGCTAATCGGATACCACTATTTTGTACACGAATATTCTTACGCATAAACTCACCAATTACATCAAGATTGCCGTTAAACCAGTCTTCTGCATTTGATAGGTCTGGTTTAATCTTAGGCGCAAAGTAGCTATCCACTGGTGCAATAAAGTCCCCAGGATGCTTTCTTGATACGTTTAGAAGTTCCTCAAGGGCTGTGGGGGGGAGTAAAATGAAGTCTTGCAAGAATACGAACAGCTCACCCGATGCTTTCTCAATCGCCAGGTTGTTTGCGTTACAGAGGCTATACGTACGATTCGTCTTAGGTTGATGAATGTATTTAATATCTAGGTTGTAGTCTTGTGCATACTTCTGGGCTATTTTCTCTCGGCTTTTTTCTTGTGCATCTACAATAATCCACTCAAAGTTTTTGTGTGTTTGCGCTGCTAGATTAGAAGCCATCACGTTCCACCAACCATTTCTCAGGGTAGGCGTATAGACTGTTACCCTTCCATCTTTAGCAGGTTCTTGAAACTTCTCTTGCCACTTAACTGCTTGTTTTGACCAGTCATAATCTCTAGCAAACTTCTGGCACTTGCTACTCAACCGTTTCCACTCAGGCTTATCACCCATGAGCTTGATTAGCTTCTGCTTAAACTCGTCTTGAACCTCTCTCTTGTAGACTCCACCCTCAATTAAAATACCTTCTGCAGCAGTTTCTTTTAAAGCCCCCAGAGACATAGTGATAGGGACAAGACCGTCATTTTGACACTCAAGAGCAGTGATACAAAAAATCTCTGTAAAGTAGGTGGGGTACGCCCAGATACCACATTGCGATCTGATCTCTTCTAGTTTGTCTTTGCCAACTCTTCCGTGTTCGGTTATTCCTGGCTGTTTGAGCAATTCAACAACGTCATTTTTCCAAGCCTGGCGCTCCTTATTGTTTACAATGGCTTTGTCAAACAAATCCCAGCCGTAGGCGACGTCTAATGTGGCATTTGGGTATTTCTTCTTAACATCACCCCACATCAAGAGGAGGATATCTAAGCCTCTATCGTACGAGCTACCATAGAATAATTTATGATGTCGCATTTTTTCTCCTTTTGTACCAAGCGGCTTGTCTTGCACTAATCTTTTCTCGATTCTTTGCAGAGTATTCTTTGTAGTTTTTTCCCCTACATTCTTTACACGAACCATCTAATCCATCGGAGTTTTTCCGACAAGCATAAAATGCTTCCTCAAGCATAGTCTTTTTGCAGACGGAACACTTCTTCATGCTCTAATCCCATTACCCACAATAAAGGCCTTTCTTTCAGGCAACTTGGGCAGCATCTTTCTGTGATACTGACTCTTAAAGAAAACCCCATCTATGGCGCTCATTACCTCATCAGAATAATCGACTTGATTGACAACATCATGTAAGTCTACATAGAAATTCTTTGCTTTAATTACTGGAGCTAAGATAGCATTTCTCCATTGAATGAAGATATTAAATTTATCCGCTTTGTTAAAGTAGTACCAAGGTAAGTATGTCACTCCATTTTGTTCACCCATGTATTCAGGATCACCATACACAGTAACTTTATATCCTAGTTCTACCCACTCAAGAGCAAGCTCAATCACCGCCGTCTCAGAACCGCCAATACCTTTTTGCAGACTCCTACCATCCCACTTCTCAAAATGCTTCCCTCCAAAGTTAGCAAAGTAGCAGATCTCGTTTTCTTTCCAAATTCGAGGTGGAGTATTTGTGTGTCTAATCTTAATAGCCCACGGCTGCTCACTAATGACAATGGGGAGAGAGTTTAAGACACTCATTGCAGCCTTCTTGTCTCCAATAGCCTCCAGATACTCAAGCACCTTCTTTGAGTCCTCTGAGGCTGTCTGCAAATCGAGCAAATCCATGAGAAATAAAAGGTTTTGGTGATTGGCTTCAATCGGTTGCTCTCTATACAAAAGATTGGCTGCTTCGACTGCTCCCTTGAGGTCTTTGTCTACGTTATATTTAATCTTGAGAAGGAGTTGCGAGAATAACACCTTTAGCTCTTTAATGTTATTTATCCCGGCGGTCTTGCTGTCTAAATCTAACTGAGAGGCAATGCCAAGCCAGTGTTTACTCTCTCTAAACTTATCCATATTGAAATAGGACAGGGCAAGACGAATGTAGTGGAGTGGTTGATGTGGGTACTCCTCAATCGCTTTGTGTAGAAACTTAATAGCAGATGGGTAGTTTCCAATCTTCGTATAACAAATTGCCATGAGATCGCAACAGTTCGCTCGCTCTTCATCCCAACCACTCTTGAGCAAATATTCTTCACCCATCTCTAAGCAAAGATTCAGATACTTAACATCCTCTTCCTCTGTGTAAATCTTCATTAGGTACAACAAAGTACGGGGATCAGATTCACCCTCTTCGCGCTCTTCTTCTAGTTGTAGCTCAAGTATCTCTCTGTTGCGCTCCAGCTTTCCCACCGCATCATCCATAGTAGAGAGGTGCATTACAGCAATGGGGCATTCATCTTCATTGTAAGCGAATTTGGTGTAGTTATTCTTCTGGCCAAAAAGAGGGACCGGGGTCTCATGTAGTCTCCCTTTCCACTCAATTACTCCCGGACGGATAAGTCGCTCCCGGTAGTGTTCAATGTCAACCTCTTTAAAAGTTTCTAGTGATGGGTCCCCCTCAAACCTACATCCATACCAATACGCAAAGAATACAATATCTTTCCCACCCTTTTTAGCCATTTGCGCGCACTCTTTTAAGTATTGCCCACCAACAAGAATGTCGTCAACATCTTGCCACCAAATATAATCGACACCCTCTGGGACTTTGGAGAATATAAAGTTTCTCTGCTCGCTAAAGTCTTTATTCCAGGGTAAAAAGTGATAATCTCCGCCATGAGACCTCACAAAAGCCTCAATTTCGGCTGTTTTCTCGCCATTGGCTACAATGTGCCAAGAATCAACAAAGGGGATCACCGAAAGAGCGGATTTCTCAAAAGAACCCAGCTCTGAGTCGTCTTTTATGATGAAAGTAGCTGCAATTTTCATAAAAAGTAGTTCGTTCTTTTAAGCTCAGGTATTTTTTTTAATAAAGGCATCCAAAATCGCTTATCTTGTGTCTTGACCTTGGGGAGTAGTATTTTATACAAGCCGTCTAAGCGCGTGGGATAAGCAAGTGGAGAGTACCCACCCGCTTTGAGCGAATCAGTTATTGGTCGTTCATATTTTAGGTCATACTCAGTGTTAAGTATGAACTCACGATGCTCCTCAGGATATAGTGCTGCCCAGACCTTAAAGATTTCAACAGCATACGCTAAAATAATTCTATTATTCTCTTCTAGCTGCGCTTCTTCTGGGATTCCAAACTTATCTTTTAACCGGATTAAGTATTCGGTTGCAATGCGAGCCTCATCTGGAACGCTCTCGTATACATCATCACCAATTTGAAAGGATCCGCTCATAGTCTCTTTTATACCCCTTTATTTCGTAGGTTGTCAAATACAAAAGACCCCCACTAATTTAATAGTGAGGGTCTTTGTTTTTAGGACAAAGATCAGCTTTACAAGCTGTTCATGTACCCAGTTCTTCGGACACTAGCACGTTGTGCGAACGCTACAAGTGTGAATTCCGTCTTGTACATACCATTTTGACGGTGACCGTCTCGTGCCAACTCTTGCCACTTTGGTTCTTGGCCAACGAGGAAAGCGTGTTTAAACGTCTCTTCTCTTAGGGCGTAGACTGCCAAAGCATTTCCAAGTGTTGCAGACAAGTTGACGTTGCGGACATCTTTGTGAGGGATAATCTTAACTGTTTGACCGACAGTAGAGTCATATACTCTAATTTCGTTATCCAGTTTCTTATCACTTGCATCGATGTTGCGTGTCAAGTTGGACGTGAACGTCGCAATACGTCTCTTGATGATCATTGGACAGACCAATAAGTCAGCAATGAATTCCATAGACACCTGGTCATAGGAATTTTGCATCATATCGTTCAATTCAAGCTCAGTAAAAGAAGTACCACTTGATCGAGCCGTCACGTTGGTAGAGATCATGTTGTGGAACCCTGCCATACCTGAAGCGATACCAGAAGCACGAGCGACTACATCACCGTTGATGGTGACATACTCCATCTTTGCTTTGAGACGCTTGAGTGCGCGATCTTTTTGAAACGCCATAGGGTTCTCACCAGTGATGGCAGACATTGCCATTTGCGTATCAGAGATGCGTACCGACTCGTCTAAGAGAACGGTGGAGTTACTCGATTTCTCAGGTGTAGCCAAGTCATCGTATGATGGGACTGAGCCTTCAATTACTCCAGTGACTGAAGTTGGACGCGCCGTGTTGTAGACACCCCACTGATGTAGTGTGTTGGTGGCTGCAGGGGCAGTACCCAAGTTTGTCACGAAATAGTTATCTGTGTTAGGACTAACGTCTTTCAGAATAGACAAGAGTGACTCTCGCTTATCTGTAGCGTTAGAACTTTGTAGTCCAAATGGCATAGTTTCCTTTATTTAAAATTAAGTTTAGTGACCACTGCGCTCTAATCTCTCAAATAGTGCATTCGCATCATTTCGGCTTCTTCGCTTCAAATCCTCGAAATCACCACTTGATTGGTATTGCACAGTACCTGGTGTGGCAGCCTGGCTGCGTTGTTCTTGTGCTTTGGTTGGAGCTTGCGTTCTAAAGTATTTACTCATGTTTTCGGCTGCCTTCATTGCATCTCGCTTTCCTGAAGTGACTATTTGACTAGTCAGCTCATTCCGGACGAGGTTGTAGGCCTCCTGCTTAAATACATCAGAGAGCGGATTGAGTTCGGGATACGATTGATAGAGTGCCTTCGTTTCAGCGTCTTGCTCAAACTTAGAGATTCTATTTTCAGCATCCTGCGCTCTTCGCTCTGCTTGCTCTGCCATTTGCCGAGCCTTTTTAGCCTCGTCAAGTTCACGACGCAACACATCGCCATTAACATATCCTTGCTCATCCACCAATTGGGACTCGCTGACCTGTGGGGGTTGGTACTGCATTTGTGGCACAAACTGTTGAGGTTGTGACACATATTGCGGCACTGACGCAGGCGCTAGATAGTCAAGCACAGAAGGAATGGGTTGAGAATTCCCCTTCAGTTTTTTATTCTCCTCAGCCAGCTCTTTATTATGCTGCTTGAGTTTTTCAAATTGCTCACGAGTGCGATCTCTCACATCTTCTGGCAATTCATCACCTTGCGGTGCTTCTGTTGGTTCTTCTGGAGTGGACACTTCTCCGGGTTGTTCCTCACCTTGAACTTCTTCGATATTCTCGATTGGTTCTTCTTGTCCGTTTTGGTCTATAGGCATAAGACCTCCCCACTCAGTTGGTTTCGTGCTGATTTATAGTCATCAGCAAAGACTCGAGTAAATTGTTTATACTCAGAAACGACTAAGGTTATCAATGCTCATTTTTTTATTCACCCTTAAAGATGTGTTTTTTCGGACTAAAGCTCTTTACTTTTTTATGATTTACATTTAATGTTCCAAAAAGCTTCCCTTTGTTTACTCCAAGCGAGCCTCCAAGATTCTTTTTACCTACTTGAACATTTGCTCCAATAGATCTAACACCTGGTGCTTTTCCCATTCCAATACTAGCACTGATAAACTTTGGCAATACCCCAGCAGGGGATCTTTTTATTGATGCAATTTGATTTGATGTAAAGTTAGTAGTTTTCCCTTCTTTAGCATTCGCTTCACTTCTAATCGGTCCTTGTCCTTTTGGATAACCCATATATTCCTTTCTTTGTTAACTAAATATAAAGAAAAGATACCACTGTGAAATTGAGGTTAGCAATGAGGTTATTAAAAATAGGTGTATGTAGCGCGATCATCCCAAATGTAGATGTACTCAACGGCAAATATCATTTAATACCACATTATCTTCCTGAGAAAGTAAGACCCTTAGTATTAATTCGTTGACTTTGTGTGGTTCTGATTTTGGAAGTACCAATCTTGATCTTCCTGAGGTCTTCCCCCAGATCATTAAAGGCTTTTAGCTGGGCTGCGTTAGATTTCTTACCTCCACCCCCGCTTCGTCCACCCTTTCGTGATTTAATCGTACCCTTACGAGTACCATCCTCATTCAGATCAATATCTTTAATATCTTTGCCAAGTGCGTAAGGAATAACTCCATCAGCGACCAAGTTGTCAATGACTCCATCAGACACAAGTATTTGTCCGTTGACTGGTTTTCTGCCATTTACTAGGTAGCTCATTGTATCGTCAAAGGACGTTGATTTATCAATCTGGTCATAGGCATACATTGTTTTAGAGTCGTTATCTCCTTTGGCAACAGAATAGATCTGTAGGTCTTGAGGTGTTTTCCCTAGCTCTAAGGCTACCTTCCCCTTTAAATCAGTCTTTTGTTGCTCAGTTAGATACTCATTGCTATCTATAGTTGAAAGGCTTGAGTACAGTCCACTCTCTCGCTGCGACTTCTCATACCGATTTGATTGAGGCATTGAGAGAGTGTTGTTTAGGTACGTCGTTTCTAATTCTTGCTGAGTAACTTCAATCCCAGCTTCAACCTTTTTCTTCGTAAGACTAGCCACCTGCTTTGCAAGCATTCCATCAGTGTTGATCTTGATGTCTTCTCCGGCCTCTATTTTATCAAGAACTTTATTAACTTCTTTTTTTTGATTCCTAAGTTCTTGCCTCGCATCGTAGTATTCTTTTTCTTTTGGGTTTTCTTTACTTATTGAGAAAGGGCTGTACGCATTAATAGTAGGAAATTGTCTCAGGGATTCTTCTCCGAACGGGGTTTGATGAGCCTCTAGTGATTGAGAAGCAAACGGAATTTGAGAAACTATACTCTTTCCGATTTGTTCTGGGATTGAGCCACCAGATGATTTTCTACGAACAGGGTCTACCTGTCTAGCAACCCAGCCCATGAATGAGCGGTAAGGAACGAGCTGTGCTGGAATGTTAGATAATCCTCGAGCTTGTTTATACTCATCTCCTCTGAGTGCATCAATAATGTCTCCAATACCTCTGACATACGACTGGTCTGCGAAGAATCCGAGTGTCCCTGAGAATGCCGAACCCATTGTTGTGAGTGCGTCGTCATCTCCCCCATTATCTTGCGCCCACTTAAGAGCTGAAGCCATAGCGATAGGGTACGCGAGTGGTCCTAACTTCGAGTAGGAAACCCACGTGCCACCAATTTTCATTGAATATGGTTGTAGTCCTGCTGCGTAAAACTCTGCTTTCTCTGTTGCATTAGTTGGCGTATCCCACGTCGTTAATCCACTCGATGCCATAGCGTACGCACCGGTGAAAACCGTTGAGCCTATAATGGCCTTAGCCATTTGTGTGGCTGGTTCACTAGATCCACGTACGGTCGTAAACCCTAGCGGTGAGTATTCAAACCCCTGCTTTAAGATGTTGGTAGGAGTTTGTAAGAAAGGGACAAGCCACTTTCCACCTGGGACATTCCGAAGACGGTTGATTGCAACGTTCCACTTGTCCCACATCTTCAAAACACCGTTTTGTCCCAACTTACCATCTGGGTCAAATGCTTGTCTAAATGTACGATAGTCTGCTTGCTGTTCTGCTATCTTGCTCGCCTTAGCTCCAGTGATTCCCTCGGTCTTTAGCGACTCAATCTCTCCACCCTTCACCAGAGTTCTGAAGAATTGGTCTGAAGCCTCAAGAGCCTGGAGTGGAAATGTGTATATTTGTCTGAGTTTAGAGGTGCTAGTGGGGATGAACTCTATATCTGGTTTGGTGAGGCCCTCAGTGCCGGCAAGTGTCTTTTTAAAGTTACCAAAAGCCTCAGGTAACGCTTTCCAGTATCCTCTAGCGTAATCAACACCTTGTCGAGCAAAGTATTCCTGTTCTTTTCCGGTAAGTTTTGATTGTGCGAAGTTAACGACACCCCTCACTGTCTTCTCCACTGGGACGAGTACTGCTGTTTGGATAAAGTTAGAGAATGCGTTGTTGATGTGAGTGTTAGGACTCGAGAGCATATTGGTATATCGAAACTCATCGAGCTTGTCTGCGAGGGTTGCCGGCTTAAACTTGCGGTAAAAGTCTGTTACCTCTTTTGAATTATTCCAGTCCACATCTTTACCCGCTTTTAAAATGTCCTCTATATCTGCGCCTGTTTTAAGGATATCCCGCAAAAGCATTTCTTTGATAGTGATATCTTCTGCTCCAATGTTGAAAGCCTGCAATCTGCGCCCTGCGTCTGCTGCGACTGATGAAACTATCTCTAACTGCTCCAGGAACTTAGGAGTTATCCCCACCTGCGCCTGTTCTGATCGTAGTAAGTTACGTGAAGCCTGCAAGCTCTCACTAAATTGCTTTGCCTCATCTCTGCCCACTACCTCTACGAGAACCTGAGCTTTCCGGCCTCCATTTATAATTTCTTGCTTCGTGAGTGTTTTTCCCTTGTTTTCCTCGAGGACTGGTCGCATAACCTCAACTACAGCGTCTAGCTCTTTGCTTTGCGCCTCATCTAGCTGTAACTTCTGTTTATTGATATTAAAAGCGTATTTTTTGTCACGTGATATAATAATCTTCGATGAACCATCAGAAACTGCCTTTACCTTTTCAGCTTTTTTCGTTAGTATCTTCACTCCTGTTGGTTCTATCGGTTTTCCTTGGAATGTTTGTAGCTTGGGGTTTTGGGTTTCTTGTGTTGCAATCTTTATTCTCGAACTTTTTCCTGTCTCTGGCTGCAATGATTTTAATGGCGTACTTTCTTGGAGCTTTGGTTGAGAAGTACCTTTAGCTTGGTTGTAGATGTCGGTGAGTTGGGATTTGGTTTTGATTTCATCTGCAAATAGTTGTTTATTAACAGCATCCATTGCCCTAAAGTATCTCTCGCCAGCGGGTTTAGTATTTTCCATGCCCGTTCCCTGCGATTTTTCAAAGGCAATTCTAGCATCAATAAATTCTTTTCTAACATCTGGAGTAAGGTCTTTCAAACTTCCAACAGCTTCTTTTTCTCCTTTAGCACCAGCTCTATAAAATGTAGTTCCTTGTGCATTAGTCTGTACATCAGCCTCTTGTGCAACATTATATCTGTTCTCTCCTCTTATTTTTGCATCAGCAAACTCCTCAGCACTTCCATACTTCCTGGCTTCTGCCGTGAGTGGGTCTGAGTCTGGATTCAACTTCCCAGTATCATCAATCTTGCCAACAAAGCCACCTTGACTCAATGTACCTCGAGCGTGTCGGTGTAAATCAGTAACAATCTCCTCGTTAGTCATGTGGGAGGCAAGATTGGGAGATGATGAATTGCTTCCCCAGAACTCACGAGCATCTGCTGCGTCTGCTGCGCTAACTTTACCCGTCTTTTTAAGATCGTTATATATTCTTTCAATAACACTAGATGGTTGTATGCCTATCTTCCCCTTCAGTTTAGACACAGGCTCGTCAAAGTTGTTCATGTAGTCAGTGATGGACTTTTTGAGAGCTTGAGCGGTTCGATTGTCTCCCACCGCTCTTTCTGACAGATCAGCAAACTGCTTCTGGTTCTCTTCTATTTGTCCTATGTACTGTCGAGTAGCCACACCTTGAGAAAATCCACCCATGGCTGCACCGATTGCACCACTTGTTACTCGCTCTTGAGTGGTGGGTGCGCGGCCCTCATTCACTCTAGTTAAAACCTCATCTTCACCGATATTAGCGAAAGCATTGACCCCTGCACCAACACCAACGCGAGCAATCATACTCCCTTGTTGCCCCAACTTACTCATAATTGGATTAGTGAAGAACTTGTCGCTTCCCTTATTAATACCTTTATACTGGAGTGCTTTACCCCCTCCGGCGCCAGCAGCTACTAAGGCCTCTTCATTAGATCCACCCATAGCTCTAGTTATTCCATACCCCAGACCACCAGAAACTCCCGTAGCGCCTACAAACCCACCTACCCCCATACCCTTTGCTCCAACGAGTTGGAGTGCTGTCCCTGCCGTTCCAAATGCCGCATCAGTCCGATCCTTATTCATTTGCTGACCCATGGTGATTTGTCTATCAGCTATGCGCTCTTGGGTTCCTGCAACAAACTGTGCCCTGTCTCGAGCAGCACTATAATTACCCTGACTCATAAACCTTTGTTCTTGGGAGCGAAGTGTGTCTGCAACACTATTATCAATCTGCGCATTTCGACTGTTGAAATACATATCAAAAGGAGCGCGGATAGCCCCACCAACCCCACGACCCATTTGCTGAGGCGCTTGTCTGAAAGCTTGTCTGTGGTTTTCGGTAAGAGTACGTGCGCCAGAAGAAAGGTTGCTTATAACCTTACCTAGTCGGGAATTTTTCGCTTTTTCAACCAAGTCTTTAACTGCCATGTGTTTGTTATAAATGATCTAGGCTAAGGTTATCAATCAGGGATAGGTTGGTTGGCGAAAGTTTTGGAACCTTTGGTCTGTATCACTAGAACCCATAATGCTTCCATACAAATCTTCTGGCCTTCTGATCTGCCCAGTCATCTGTTGCTGACTACCTTGTCCTTGAGAAGTGACTCCTGGAATAGCGCTTTGTTGAGCTGATGAGAAGCTGTTCACCCCTTGCTGGCCTTGATTCGTTGCACTTAAGTATTGCTGTGCTTGATTGTCTAGGCTTGCAGAGTTTTGCTGTGCCTGCATTTGTAGCTGTGATTGGAACTGCGCTCTTGAGACATCAATTTGATATGCCGCGTTACGCAATTCTTGCAATGCGCCCATACGCGCCTGTGATTTTGCAGATTCAGTCTCACCACGTCGACCATTGATCTCAAGCAGCCTGTCTTGGAATGTCCGTTGAATTGTATTTACGGCTTGCTGCCTGTTTACTTCCAACTGCTGTATTCCCTGTTGGAACTCTCGCTCTACAACCTGGCGCTGTTGGTTGATTTGTTGGAATGCCTGCTGTGCTTGCTGACCAATTTGAAAAGTATTTCTCTGGAACTCTCTCCCTTGCAACTCACCTGCGGCCTGTCCCGCACTCGATGCGCCCCCAAAGCGTTGCTGATTAGCAGATTGTAACTCCTGTAAGGTTTGGCGTTGCTGTCCGGTTTGAGCTTGTTGGGACTGGAACGCTTGTTGCTGTTGGCCACTCAGTAACTCATTCGCACCAGTTCTTTGATTATCAAGCAACCCACGAGATGCTTGAGCCTGTGCCTCTGCTTCTCCAATGAGTCCAGGCAATTGTCCACGTAAGTTGCTTTCTGCCTGATTGTAAACATCAAAAATAGGATTAAATTGTGAATCTATCTCTTGTTGGGACGGCCCTTGTGGCGCACTAATGTTGTCATAGGGATTTGATACTGGGCTAGGACTTTGTTGACTACCTCCTTGACCACTAGTCCCGCCAGTGCCACTGCGGCTAATCCTGGGAGAGGATGTTTGGTTGGGAGCATAGCTCATCTGTTGGGAGGAGTTGGGAGGTGTATATTGTGTCTGAGATTGTTGTGCCTGAGGCTGACTCGCACTAAATAAATTGCTCCCACCCTGAGCGTCTCTTGATTGACCTAAAAGACCACTTATAGCTTCAGAAGCACCGAACTCATAGTTCGATGGGTTGAACCATGATTTTCCTTGTGTTCTTGGTATAAGTCCCATATTGTGCTTCCTTTTGCTATAATATAAGTGTGCTAAAAGTTTTATACACCCTCATACTTATTGTTTTGGCTTTTCCAGCCACTTGTTTGTTGTTATATTTTTTCCAAGCCTTTTGGTATCAGCCTTTTATTCAAGACAACCCTGGGAGCAAGTTAGATGCTTGGTTCCTGATCTTCATTTTAGTATTAGTTGCTATTACAAGATTCTTTATAATCAAAATGATTAGTGGTTTGAAAGAGGCAGTTTAAGTTTGGGAAGCTTGCACGAGCTTTAGTATTCCTGGTCCCTGGTAGCCAACTGGACACTTCCGACAACGCGCCTGCGTAGAAGAGACTAGATACAACTCATGCTGACACTTGGGGAAACTCAACTCAAGCCGATGCGAGACCTCATCAGCGTATGGCTCATGGGTTGTGTGAAGTGGTGGGAGATTAATGTCAGCCATTTTTTGCTTCCTCTAACCCTATTCTTTTTTGCAGGTCTCGCATCCTACCCTCAGAGCCTGATAGTAAGGTTGTAAGTTCCTCAAAGGCTTTAGCCCTTGCCCACATCACGTTGTATGCCCTCTGAAACGCCACATCATTCTCAAACGATTGCGGGTCCAGCCATTTGTTGGCTTGGGTCAAAAGGGGGAGCAGCACCTGCTGGAGATCCTGACTGATCCAGAGGCGGTTGAGCGCCTGCTGCTTGATTAGATCCTTGCTGAACGCCTCCAGTCGCAATATCTGAGAAGAATCTGCTAGCGTCTCGCGTACCACTTGATTCAAAGATTTCGGTGAGGATTTCGGTAGCATTTGGTTTTTTCCCTTCCTGTTGCAGCAATGTTATCACATTCTGGTTATTGAATAATAAGTCGGTTGCTTCTCTTCGAGCTTGTTGCATCTCGCTATCAGCTCCAGCACTCATACTCTTCACATCTGGGATATAATTAAACGTACCGTTCATGTCTTCAGGAACCAAGCTCAGCTCAGCTTCTGTCCCGGTTTCATCAATCTTCATCTTAGGTTTTATCTTCAGTTTTTCATAGTCTGTCTCTTCTGGGTTCTCAACTACTGGGTGTTTAGGTGTGTACCCAGCGTTCATTAACTCCTGCATCTGCAAGTCGTTCACATCACCATTTTGGGCAAGGATTGCATCAGCTATTGTCTGGGTTGCCTCGTGGTCTAACCCCATCTCATCAAGCCCAGCCTGCTTGAAGAATGCAAAGTCTTTTTCTCCGATAATCTTAAGTACATACTCGTGCATCCCCTGATTCGCAAAGAGAAACTGTTGGTTGTTGGAGAGCCACATATCCATCATGTCTACCAAAGCATCTGACAAGGCGTTTTGGTTGTCTTGATCTCGTACGTTCTGTTGCTTCTCTTGCTTATTCACTTCTGTAGCGGTCTTGTCTGGATTAAATGGGTCAACACTCCCAACACCCTGACTAGAATCTCCCATTGCTGTGCTAAAGGCAGATTTAAGCGCTGAATAGGTGGTTTGGAAGTATCGAAGTGGCTCACCTGATCCAACGTGTTCTGTAACAGCGTTCTCTTGATTGATAATCCATTGCGCTTCTGGACCCCATTGGATCGTTTCCATGCGGGCCAAGCCCTCCAAGATCTTAAGCGGTGGCTTCATGTGAATATTCATGGTGTCCATGAAACCGTTGATAGTCGCCTGAATACCTCTCCAGAGTGAGAGAACAGACTCAACCTCAGACTCTCCCATAGGGTCATCTGAGAGAGAGAAATATTTTAATTGAACGAGAGGGATTTTCTTATGCTTATACGGGTTTTCAATATCCCGAAGTAAAACATTGTGTTTTGGGCTAAAAGTGATCCACTGGTTCTCCCGATACTCCGTTACAACCTCAATGACGGGGAAGGCCTCATCTTCACCAAGCCGGTCTGTTAAGCCTTTAAGCGACTTGATTCTTGACGTGTAGTTTCCATCACGCCTGTCTTGTGAGTTTTCTGCCAACGAACTCCTCAACTGCTCAAGGCCAGGATATTTAGGCTTGCCGGGGAGCTGGTTTTCGTTTTCCAACTCCTCAAAGGTGACCCAATCGCAGACTTGTACCCACTTGGCATTGCGTATGTTGTCGCCGTGAGTTAAACCTACGTTTCTAACATCTAGGTGCTTGAACTCATTCCCGTTAAACGTAACCTTTTTCTCTCCTTTTTCATCCGCATACTCACAGTATTTCCAGGTAACTAGCCCGAAGCATGAGGCAAAGAGCCGGGTGTCTTGATCCATCAATCCCCACTTATGGTTCATTGATCCACCATCTTTGGCGTTATCCCATTGGAAGTCTAGTAAGGCGTTGTTAATTTTTGCTCCAACAATGTCCGCCCCCTCCCGAGGAACTAAACGGCCTCGTAGCTTAGAGTTGGTGAGTCGCGCTTTCTTTTCAATGATTGTGGTGCGGAGAACAGGGTCGACAATTTGAGAGAGATACGGCCAGTTGTCAGGCAACCTGCCGAAATAAGCGTCTAAAACATCATTCCACCCATTCTCACGGGTCATTCTAATATCGCGGTCCTCTGTCCAGTCGACATAGTGGGCTTGAACCTCTTGGAGAATAGTACCCTTCATCGGCGAGGTTTTGTATTTTGTTTGTTTTTTGTCAGCCATGGATACGGTATATAACAATGTATTTGAGGTTATCAATCACGACTAACACGCACAACCCTGATTATGGCCTCGATAGTTACAGCAACACTCATCTTCGAGACAACGTTGGTGCAGGGGGGGCAGATTCTGATGTATTCTCCAGGGTAAAGCTCAAATAAGAACGGTTTAATCTCCTCAGGCACTTCACGCCCGCAGGTCTGACAACACCAAGCCTCTCTTATACGCTCTTTTTTAAGTCCATAGATGGCACCGCCATACTTAGACCACTTCCCTGTTTTTAGACCCTTAAGCGGGTCATCTTTGCCGGCAGGCTGGTTTGGCATGAGTTACTCCTTACTTTTATTCTACCTTTTTGTTACTTATCATCTACATCAAGTAGAGTCTTAATGTTACTTATCATTTTCCTATAATGTTACTTATCATTTTCCTATAATGTTACTTATCATTTCCCTATTTTGTACTTGGCATAGACTATTTCTCCAATTCTTTTTTTACAGCGTCCCAAAGAGTGTCGCAAATGTTTATAACACTATCCTCTCTTAGATTTAACGAAACCATTGATTTGTTGTGAGTCCAGTGACCACTATCTTCTAAAAACCCAATTATTTGACCGATTGAGAGCAATAATTCTCCAGATTTCTTTTTCTCGTGGCTTGGGTTGAAGCAAATCTTACAAATTCCACTTTCATATTCATGCCCAGTTAAGCGATAACACTGCTGATTGGAATCACCAGGCACGAACGGAGTGTTAAAAAAATCTCTCAATATATTATTTGAGATGTTGTCCAACTCACGAAGCTGATCCATAGTTATGTATTGCTTCATCCTATCCTCCATTTATCTTTTTTATACGTTGAGAGGAGTGTCTCCTGCTGTGGGTTCATGCTTGCAATGGCATAGCGAATATCATCCATGTGGTGATTCAGATAATCTACTGGCTCGTTTATGATCTTACCGTTCTTATCAGTCTGCCAGAGATAATTGCGATACTCCTTGATAGTGTTAACACTGCGCTTGGTTACTGATATTCTTTGGTTTTGTACGAGCTGTATGCCTTGCAGAACAGATCCTTGGCCCTTAGTAGCAGGAAGTACGGTAACTCCATACGACTTAATCTCATCGTTTGATTTAGGCTCAGAACTATCTGCAATGATTAATGCTCTTGGTAAGTTCTTAAATATGTTCGCTATCTCTGAGTTACCCAGACCCTTTTGGTGAACAACCTCATCAATAATTATTCCACCGTTATATTTATAGATTCCGTCAGAGGCAGTAGGATCGTTAGTATACCCATAATCAAGCCCATACCGCTCCAATCTCGCTTCATGTGGGACCTCGTCAATAATCTGCCAGCCGGTGTATATGCGTCCCTCGGATTCTCCAAGTTGACCAAGACCATACACATTCCACCAATTCTTATTCCCCCTGCGACTTTCAATAGAGTCGACAATTGATTGATCGAGTCCCTCATTATCTAAGTAGGTAAGAACGATAAAATCTACATCTCTGTTTGGTTTAACATCCGTATCCCACCAGAACTCTGCTACTGGATTCCAGTCAAGCCATATCTCCTCACTTGTACGAATTTCTAATTGGTCGAAAGTTTCAAGAGGATTGTTGTTTGCTTCGTTCATGAATAATCTATGCCGTCTTGGACCGCGCACTTTATGTGGCATATCAAGAGAGAAGAACTCCATACGCGACCCGGTCTCAAAGGTGTAGACAAAATCTGTTTTATTCCAAGATTTATCATTGAAGTAGTTGTGCGTCTGCATGATATTGAGAAAGTCTCGAATAGCACCACGCTTGAGATGAGGCATTGATTCACTGGTGACTGAAGTTAGTTTAGGAGTCTTGTCGCTTTGTGATTTATCAATCAATATTTGGAGAATGGAAATAGTCTTTCCAGCAGAAGTTCCACCGGCTACGCCGCGGATTCTCTTGTTTAGCTTAAGTAGTTTTTGGGTTGCTGTCGTTAATTTGTACATTAGATAATCCCCCTAGGATTGGGATAACGTGTGTGACTTCTACCTTCTGCTCAATCGCCTGACTTGGCATACCATCCATGTACGACCAGACCAACTTCTGAGCTGTTACATCGCCCTCAAGAGCCTTATTCATGATCGACTTTCCTATTGCATCCTTGACCTCTGGCTTGCTCGCTAGCATCTCTTTGAACCACTCAGTAATAGAGTAGCCTTTTTTAGGTCTGCCGTTAGGATTATGCACTTCGCCTGGTTTAAATGATGTTGATGTTTTTGCCATTTACTTGCCTTTTATTTTTTTACTTCCCAACTGTATAGAAATCGTTTTTGTATTTTCTTTCCAAACGTGAAAAGAGTCCTCCAAATAAAGCCAAAAACCCACTGATCGTCATTTCGCTCTCCCTCATCGTTATAGCTTTTCTGGATGTATGGAATCGGTATACTTACGTAGTGTCTAGGGACAATCTCTTCCACCTCTACTTTAGAGCTGAAAGGAGAGGTTGTAAGCATGGCACTAATCGCCTTCTTAGCATAGAGCTCGTCTGTTATGTGTTGTTTCATACAATTATCCCTTCTCCAATACTTCTTTTACAGCTTCCCAAAGAGTGTCGCAAATGTTTGTAACACTATCCTCTCTTAGATTTAATGAAACCATTGATTTGTTGTGAAGCCAATGACCATTGTCTTCTAAAAACTCAATCATCTGACCGATTGAAAGAATTGGGTAATACTTAACACCAGAAGTACCCACAAAAGGAGTGTCTGCCTCTATCATCACCTTATACCTACCCTCAAAGTAAGCATGATCTCCAGGTCGAAGTCTCCACCAGTCTCTAAGCAACTGTCTTTGTTTGTTTCCTAGCTCGTCGAATTGTTCTACTGTTATGTGTTGCTTCATAGGTCATTCACTCCGCCACTAAAATATGCCAACTGGGTGTCTTTTCCACATCTCCTACAAATAGCGTCAGGCATTTTTATTCCTATAAAAGTGACCTCCATTTTTTGATACCTTTTCCGATTTGCTTTTGCCTCAGTATCATGCCCAGTTATTCGACAAATCATGTTTTTCATATTCATACGGTTATTCCTTCGGCTTGTATCCTGCTACTACTTTTCCAATTCTTCTTTTACTGCACAACCGCAATCAGATCTTCATACGTGAGAATCTGAAATTTTTTGTCGTCAGCATTCACCTCATAGCCACTCCACTTTTTGTAAAGCACTCTGTCGCCAACCTTCACTGGACACCTGATTTCTTTGCCATGTTCCGTCATAACGCTCTCGGAAGCAGCTACCACGGTGCCAATGCTATCCTTTTCTTCTTGAGTATCCGCTAAAAAAATGCCTGAGGTCGTTTTTTCTGCAACTTCTTGCGGCTCAATCAGCACGAATCCGGCTAGTGGGTGAATGCTCTTGATGGTAAGTTGATCCATATTGTCTCTCCTTGGTCGTTCTTAATTACGCGACTGGCTAGTTCTACAATAGCACAAAAGAGGGTAGAATAGAAGAGTATATGAACTCATTTTGCATAACTTGCGACAAATACTTCAACTCCCTCGGAGTGGCGAAATACTGCCCCCCTTGCAAAGAGAAGCGGCTTCCAAAGGCTCTCCCGAAGAAGAAGGAGTCTCTCTGCCTTACCCTCAAGGATCGCCAGAAGATCAACGCCTATGGCCGCTCAATTGGAGTCATTCAAGACTTCCGAGAGGTCAACGAAAAACTTGGGGATTTGTCGAGGCTTAAAAAAGACTACAAATCGAAGTTCGCCGATTCTATCCAGATAGAGGGTGGTTTCTTCTGTGACGTCTGTGGGAAAAGTCGCGCTGACCACTTTTTCAAGAAAGATTCTTCTGGGAAAAGAGATGGAACCTGTAGTTTCTGCCGGTATCAAAAGAAGAAGTATGGGGAAGCCTTCGCGTTTGATAACGACGCGTAGTCTTTTATTTGGTATAATAAACACAACAAACCCTCGTTGGTATTGAACGGATAAGAAGTTCTCCAGATTTTCTCCCCGAAAATTTTCAATACCTGCGGGGGTTTGTTTATTCCCAAAAATTCGGCGCGGGTCGTTTTTTAAGGCTTTGATAGGGCTACGGTAGCCCCACCCTGAAAGAGCAATCTTTTCTCTCGGCTTATGAGAGCAAACTAATATACAGGACGGTTGAGGGAGCTGAGAAGCCGTTCTCCCCCCTACCCCCCTCTTAGAGAGAGCATAACATTGAGAGCGATTACTTCAGCCAGATCATATTTCAATCTGGGGGACACACCCACCTAAAGCTCGAAGGGTCTTTGTGTCCATTTCTCATACAGTCCGGGTATCGGTCGCTTTATGAGCCTAGAGGGGTATTTTAACGTCGCACCCTCACATTAAAGTTCTCCTAGACGATTCCCAACAACCATATCTCCAATTGCTTAGCGATGCAAGGCTCTGTTTAGAAAACGGCAAAAAAGCTCTAGAAGGATCACCTCGCATAGTCTTGTGGACGCCGCCAAGTGATTTTTCTAAAGCTCTCGATGTATCAATATAAAAGCACACTAAAGGGAAAAAATCAACAGACCCAGCCTCACAATCTCACTCTTGACACTGGGGTGCAGGTCGTTTATAGTTGAGTGAAACAAGGGGAGAAAAGATGGATCAATTACTTGAAATACACCAGTCAATGAGAGTGAGCCGAAGCGTGTACCACTTCGAGGTGTACTGCGAATACTGTGGCGAAGAGACCACAGAGCTTTATGACGAAGACACCGGCTGGATGTACCTTTGCGCTTGCTCAAACAATAAGGAGGGCTTTTTATGAAGCTTTACGTCTTAAAGAAGAAGCGCGAGACAATCTCCCTCGCGGTATATCTCCCATGGGTTCTTGTCTTCTGGTTGATCGCAGCACTCATTCTCACACAGAAAGGGTTTTAGTATGACATACAAGCAACTTGGGTGGGAGCTATCCTTTGTGCAGCAGCAACTTGTGTCAGCAGATCCCTATATGGTCGGGGTTAAGAGATCATTCGATCAAATCCAAAGAGCTTCGTCAGACCTAGCGGCCATCATGACCCACATAAGGGAGCTTGAGGTTGAGCATGAGAACCTGCTTGAGGAGTTAGGAACAAATGATCTCGCCTGACGCCCTTTTCTTCTTCACAACCCTCTTTTTCGTACTCGGCACCTGGTTTGGGATGTACCTAAGCTACTCAATGGGTCTTTATCCGAGAGACCAGTGGGGCAGACAAAAGCAGTGTGTCATGCCTATTGACACTCTAGCGACAAACATCTATAATAAATGAAAGGGAGAGAATATGGAATCAGAACAACCAATCAAAAACATATACTTCAAGCTGCAACAGCTGAGAGTTTTAATTTTGGAGAAGAGATTAAAAAAGAGTGGGAGAAATGACTACTCCGGATACTCATACTACGAGATGGAAGACTTCCTCCCGCAGACAACCCTCATTATGAGAGACTTGGGGATAACTTCTCTCTTTAATATCGAGACTGATAGCCAAGGGAGAGAGTGGGCTACTCTGGATATTTACAATATGCAAGATGGTGAAAGGGTCTCGTTCCAATATCCAACAGCTGAGGTATCCATCGGCTTAAAGAACGGCAAGGGTGGCGCACAGCCTATCCAAAACCTAGGTGGCAAGACAACCTACATGAAGCGGTACTTATTCATCAACGCGCTTGATTTGACCGAGACGGATACTGTAGAGAATGACGCCCAAAAAGCCCCAAAGGTTGAGGTGATGAAAGATGAAGACATCTCAGCGATTGAGCAAACCAAAACCTTCGAAGACCTGCTTGTTGTGTGCGGAGGATTAAAAGAGAAGTATTCTAACTCGACGATTCTCCCCTACTTCCAATATAAGAAAATTAAAATAGAACAGGATGCGCAATGATTATTCACTCAGAGCTTAAACAGGGAACGGTAGAGTGGTTAGAGCTTCGCCTTGGGAAGTTTACAGGCTCAGACGCCAAGGTACTCAACTCGACAGGTTTAGGGTTTGAGTCTCTCTGCTTCGAGAAAGCTGGAGAGATCATCACAGGCAAGATTCAAGAGGAGGGGTTTATTAGCGCAGATATGCTCAGAGGTCGGGAGTTAGAGCCGGTCGCTCGGGCAATGTATGAGCTTCAGACAGGGTCTCGGGTGACGGAGGTGGGGTTCATTCAAACGGGTGAGTACAGCGGCTTCTCTCCAGATGGTCTGGTCGGAGATGACGGCATGATTGAAATTAAGTGTCCAGGAGATCGCGTCTTTATAGAGTACGCCTACCGATTTATAGAAAAAATCAACCCATCCCATAGGGCGCAAATGCAGTGGGCAATGCTCGACTCGGGCAGGAGCTGGGTTGACTATGTGATCTACAACCCGAACATTATGGGAAAGCTTCTCATTAAGCGAATCAACCGAGATGACAAGATGTGTAGTGAACTCGAGGCCTCCAAAGCCCGCGGGATTGAGATGGTTCAGCAAATTATAAAAAGAATAAAGGAGTAAATATGAAAAAGCCAACAAGCCTAAAAGTAGGCGATATGTTTAGAGTGATTGGGGAAGACGGCGTCTTCGAGTCGGGAGAGATTATCTCGCTCAAAGAAGACGATGGTAGTGTTTGGCCATCCTTCTGGAATGCGAATAGATCTGATTATCATTATATAAACTTCTCCGACCTCGAACCCCACGCCAAAACAGTTAGAGATGCCCAAGTTGATGATGTTGTGATTGGGAAAACTAGTGGAGAGGAATGCTTGGTGCTTGAGAGAGGACAGAGAACGGTTTTGCTTTCGCAAGCCAATAACTTCAAAAATTCAATGGGCAACTATACCTTTGACCGACTAGAAGAATTTTTCACCCTCAAAGCTGCGCCAGAGGTAGTAGACGACAATATAGTCTTAACAATGAATGAAATCGCTGAGAAGCTTGGAGTTGACGTCAGTAAACTAAAGATAAAGAAGGAGTAAATATGGAAAAGCCAACAAACCTAAAAGTAGGCGATATGTTTAAAGTGATCGTGGAAGACTGCGTCTTCGAGTCGGGAGAGATTGTCACGCTCAAAGAGGACGATGGCACTGATTGGCCATACTTCTGGGATGCGCATAAGTCTGACTGGCATTGTATAAACTTCTCCGACCTCGAACCCCACCAAAAAACAGTCAGAGATGTCCAAGTTGATGATGTTGTGATTGGGAAACTTAATGGATTTGAATACATGGTGCTTGAGAGAGGACAGAGAACGGTTTTGCTTACGTATTACGATAACTTCAAAAATTTAAAGGACAACTACACCTTTGATGAACTAGAAGAATACTTCACCCTCAAAGATGCGCCAGTAGTAGACGACAACGTAGTCTTAACAATGAATGAAATCGCAGAGAAGTTTGGAATTGATGTTAGCAAACTAAAGATAAAGAAGGAGTAAATATGACATATAAAGATGTCGCCGTCGCATGGATAAGAAAAGACAAAAACGGGAAAGACTTCATTTCCATGAAAGCATCAAGGGATATTCGGGAGGGGGAAACTGTTCGGCTCTTTACTAACGCAAAAAACGGGGTTGAGACCAGGCCAGACTATAGAGCGTATGAAACCGTTGAGGAAGCCCCTCAACAAATAACACAACAGGTTGATATTGACGAGATCCCTTTTTAATAAATAAAAAACAGAAAGAATAATATGACAAAGCCAGAAAACCTAAAAGTAGGCGATATGTTTAGAGTGATTGAGGAAAAAGGACTCTTTAATGCAGGTGAGATTATCACGCTTAAACATGATGATGGCAGTGATTGTCCATACTTCTGGAAAGAAGATAAGTCTAACTATCGTGGTATGTTCTGGTCAAACCTCGAACCCTACGCCAAAACAGTCAGATGCGCTCAAGTTGGGGATATTGTGATTGGTAGAGGTGGAGATGAATACCTTGTGCTTGAGAGGTGGCAGAATACTGTTGAGCTTTCCTGTAGCAATAACTTCAAAAAGTCAAAGGACAACTACCACTTCGATGAATTAGAAGAACACTTCACCCTCAAAGCTGAGCCAGAGGTAGTAGACACAATAGCCGAGGCGATGAAGCTGTTGGAAGAAGCGGGATATAAAGTTACTAAAGAATAATAGCCGAAAAGGCAGAAAGAATAAATATGAATGACCTAGCAAAACTAACCCAAGAACTATCAGCACCAGAGGCGATAACCAAAACGCTCATGGAAAAGATGTCATCATTTTTTAATGATGCAGAGGCGCAGAGAGCAGTGATTGAGGGGATTGTAGTTACACAACCAGACCAAGTGGTAGAGATGCAACAAGCCAGAGGTATCCGATTGCAGATAGCAAAGAGAAGGTTTTTAGCCAGGGACATCGTAAAAGAAGAACGCGAGAAGCTAAAAAACGCAATGTCAGACTTTAAGCTGCAGGATACATTGTGGCTGAAGTCATTTCAGATGCTTGAGGCAGTTTGTGACAACCTTGAGAGCAAGTGTGAAGAAAAAGAGAAGTTTGCGGAGCGCTATGAGGCTGAGCAGAAGCAGGTGAGATATTTAGCAAGAGCGGCTAAGCTGTACCAGTTTGGCATAGATCCAAGTATCTATGCGCGCTCAGATATGACCAATGAAGCCTTTGAACAGCTCTTGGAAAACGAAAAACTAGCTTACAACACAAGAATTGCAGCGCAGAAAAAAGCTGAGGCGGATGTAGTATTAGAAGCCAAAGCAGAAGCGGATCGACAGGAAGCTGTAAGACTAGAAAATATAGAGCTTAGAGCGCAGGCAGAGATCAAAGAAAAAGAGCTTGCCAAAGAGCGAGAAGCCGGGCAGAAGATACTTGACGCTGAGCGTAAAGCCAGAGAAGCAGTTGAGGCCAAAGCTAAAGCAGAAAAAGATGCTCAAGCAGAAAAAGAAGCAGCAGAAGCCACACGACTTGATACTCTCAAAAAGGCTCAAGAAGATCAAGACCGCAAAAAGCTACTCGCACCGGACAAAGATAAGTTACTGGAACTGGCAAGCATGATTGAGCAGATTGGTATGCCAGCGGTGAATAGTAAAGAGGCATCGTCAGTGATTAGAGCTACCGAGGAAATGCTTGGGAAGGTAACAAGCTATATTCGAGAGAAAGCAAAAACTTTATGAAAAAAAGAATAATAACCCAACGGCAGAAAGAATAATATGACAAGACCAACAATCTTAAAAGTAGGAGACCAATTCAGAGTGATTTGGGAAGACAGCAACTTCGAGTTGGGAGAGATTATCACGCTTAAAAAGGACGATGGCACTGATTGTCCATTATTCTGGAATGCGCATAAGTCTGACTGGCATTGGCCATTCTTCTGGAATGCGGATAAGTCTAACTGGCATTATATAAGCTTCTCACACCTCGAACCCTACGCCAAAACAATGAGAGATGCCCAAGTTGGGGATGTTGTGGTTGATAAAGATGGAGAAGAATACAGGGTACTTGAGAGGTGGCAGAATGGTGTTTTGCTTTCTGACTCAGATAACTTCCATGATATTTACACCTTTGACCAACTAGAGAAATACTTCACCCTCAAAGATGCTCCAGATGTAAAATCTGCCAAAACAGCCGAAGCGATGAAGCTACTCAAAGAAGCTGGATATAAAATTGTGATTGTGAAAGTATAAATTATGAGAAAAATGCCCCTCAAAGAAAGATATAAGTGTGAGTATTGCAATTACATCAGACTATCAACAAAGCTAGTTATTCGGCACGAAAAAATTTGTTATAAAAATGCTAATCGTGATTGCCCGATTTGTGAAAATGCGGGTACAGAGTTTCATTATGGGAGTGAAAAGCCTTGCACAGCTTGCGAAAAAGCCAAGTTACGAGGTGGAAAAAGTTATTTAGAAATTTGCTGAAGGAATAATAGCCGAAAGGCAGAAAGAAAATATGGGCAACGAAATAACACTAATGATCTATTTATTGGTAGGGGGAAAACTTGAGAGGTACATTCTTGAGACTACCCTCGATGAAACTTTGTCAGAAAGCAAAGAAGAATTTGAGAAAAAAGTTATGGAGATTTTATATATAAAAAGACCACACCTCGTTGGAAAATCTCAATTTCTTGAAATTGAAGACCTTGATGTAACAATAGTAGATTAAAAAATAATATGCAAAACCTAACCCCAAAAGAACTCGATGTAGTGCAGCAGAAAAGAGAAGCATTGGAAGACTATTTTGCAACAACAAACGCAAAGTGGGATGACTACAAGGCTAGGTGTGAAGAAATAGACGCTGAAGCAAAGGACTCACTATGACAGACACACAAAGATAAACAAAATTAGCAAATTCGTTCACATTAAAAACAAAGACATAAACTAAATAAGGATCTCGCATGAGCGACCAAATAATCGGAGCAAATAACATCTCCAAAGCCCTTGGAGTCAACAAGAGAACGTTTTACAGAATGGTTTCTGGTGGAATGCCTCGGAACCCGATAATCACTGAAAAGATAATCTATGGCTACGACCTGGAGGCTTGCAAAACATTCGTTGAAAAATGGGCTAAAAAGAGATGGTCGACGGATTCATTAGTCTAGGATTGACACTCTAGCGACAGACAGTTACAATAAATAAGAGAGGAGAAGCTATGATAATATTTTTACTTTTAACAGCATTAGCAATTTTAATACTCAATGATATCAATGAGGAAATAAGATGGAATAAACTAAAAAATTATAGACCCAGTGAAGATGAAATTGCCAAAGGGATTGATACTATTAAAGCTGAAGAAAGGTATAAAAGGATGTTTATAACTCCACCACCACTTAACAGCTGGATAGATATCCCAACCTATAAAACAGGTAATAATCAAAAAGAAATAGATAGATGGTATAAAGAACATTTTGACTGGCTAGAGAAAACTAACTAAGGACTAACCTATGACAGACACACAAAAAGTACTAGACGAAAATTATGCAAAAGGATTTGAACTGTTGCTGAACGCTTTGAGAATCAGCAAGCCCGATTTAAGTAGAGAAAACGCTGAGGCAATTATCAGCAACATTGGCAATTGGTTGCAATTAAAGAAGCTAACCAAAAAGGACTAACCTATGAATATAAAGACTTTCGGAACTATAGACCAAAGAGCATACGAACAATTAGTGAGGTGTGCTGAAAAAGGGAGTGCTGATTATGCTGTGCTTTGTGCCGACCACCACGTTGGCTACAGTCAACCCATTGGTGGAGCGATTGCTTATGAGAACTTCATTAGTCCATCTGGAGTAGGATATGACA
>Ga0163152_10002238_pt1 | contig 28084 bp, 19 predicted proteins | sample OliLakLV19MP8IB2_FD_148635 | JGI IMG/M metagenome (GOLD analysis project Ga0163152, IMG submission 148635) | Freshwater microbial mat bacterial communities from Lake Vanda, McMurdo Dry Valleys, Antarctica - Oligotrophic Lake LV.19.MP8.IB-2 | ecosystem: Environmental > Aquatic > Freshwater >...
TTGCCGCTACTTTGCCACTACTTGAAAGTAGTGGTAATTCAATTTGATTATACTGAGGTGTTGCTACTTGCCACTACTTCACCACTACTTGAAAGTAGTGGTAATACAATTAACAATAATTGGGATATGTAGGCTTCCAGTGCAAGGCTATTGAATTTCCACCATTTTCAAATGATGGAAAGAGGGATTATTTGATTAGTTGAAATCCATTTTTGTTTAAATAGTCGTTTAATTCTTCATAGGTTATTGGAATTGAAAATTAGGGCTTGCATGAAATACTTGCAAGGATAAGTGGTAAAAAATGATAAACAGGAGAAATTTAAACTATGTTTTAATCATTCAGCAACTTGTGTAATGTCGCAATGACGTAGTCGATTTCATCCGGGGTATTATACACCGCAATCCCCATCCTGGTCACACCTCCCTGGCTAATGAGTCCCATAGCCTCTACAGCTCTGATGGCATAAAAGTTTCCATCCCAGGCACAGATGCTCTTATCCGCCAGATATTTGCATATTTCTTCCGGTCTTTTGTTTTCGACAGTAAATGATAATGTAGGAGCTCGTTGAGTTTCTTTCAATGGAGGTCCATAAATATCTACGCCATCCAGATCTCTAAGTCCCAGATATAATTGTTGTGCAAGGCTGCGTTCATATTTCTGGATATTGGCCATAGCAGTCACAATCTTTTCGCGCAGTGTCGTGCCTTCACCAAAAGAGGCTATGAAATCAACAGCTGCAGACGTGCCGGCAAGAGCCGCATGATTGAGTGTGCCGCGCTCTATGCGATAAGGTGCATGCTGCGTTTGCACTCTCAACCTATCTGTATCTAATCGATCCAATGCTCCCGGACGGGAATAAAGAATACCTACATGTGGGCCATAAAACTTGTATGCCGAACATAACATGAAATCACAATCAATGGCTTTCACATCGGTGAGCAGGTGAGGTACAAAGTGGACGCCATCAACTACTAATAAAGCTCCTACTTCATATGCAAGTTGGCGTACGCGATCAATCTCATTGACGGTGCCAAAAATATTTGAAGCGAGGCCTATGGCGATGACCCTTGTCTTTTCGTTTATCTTTTTTTCGAGGTCCGCATAATCGAGGCTTCCATCTTCTTCGAGCAATACTTCGCGAACCACGATGCCGTGTCTGCGCTGATGCAGCCAAGGGCCTCGATTGGCTTCATGATCAAGTTGTGTAATGAGGATTTCGTCACCTGGCTGAAGAGAGCGGGTAATGGCGTTGGCAAGTACAAAATTGAGGCTTGTCATATTGGCTCCGAAGGAGATCGTATGTCCTCCTTCTGCGCCAATCAGCGCTGCTACCTTTTCGCGTGTCTGCTCGACCAATACATCGGTTTCCTGTGAAGTGACAAATTGGCCATGGGAATTAGCATTGTAATAACTATATACATGGACCATCGCATCGATCACGGATTGAGGTACCTGGGTTCCGGCTGGGCCATCGAGGTGGACTATTGGTCGGCCATTGACTATCCGTTTTAAGGAGGGGAATTGACTCCGGACAGCGTCATTCATAGGTTTGGTTAGGTTGCTTAGGAGTGTAAGGTAAGAAAAAGGTGAAAAGGCATGGGGCATGGGGCAAGGAGCATGGAGCATGTTTTAGCGCAGCGAAGATCCTGCGGAAAAGGAAGAAGAGGCTTAAGAGGCTTAAGATGCTGAAGGGGCTAAAGAGGCTGAAGGGCTGAAGAGGCCAAAGGGGCTGAAGGGCTGAAGGGCGGAAGAGGCCAAAGGGGCTGAAGGGCTGAAGAGGCTAAGGCATTTGATATTCAGGCGATTTCAATGATGAGTCCGCAAAAGTCAGAAATACCTTTTGGTCAGGGGGTTTCAGGGGTGAGGCGCAGCCTTTTTGACAAAGTGGTTTCAGTGGAGAGGCGTTGCCCTTTTGACAAGGGGGGTTTCAGTGCTAAGGTGTTGCTTTTTTGACAAAGTGGTTTTAGTGTTAAGGCGTTGCCCTTTTTGACAAGGGGGTTTCAGGGGTGAGGCGTAGCCGAACCCATGAGAAACTCCCCCCTTCCGGCCATAGACCGCCTTCAGCGGTCTATGTGCTGGGAAACTTTACCTTTGCATCCCTTGTTAAAGGGCAAAAGATCATTGACATTAAGGGGCTGACAGGAATCGACAGTAAATGTATCGTGTCAGTAAGCATGCCGGGGAATGATAGTTCACCCCGTTACCAAATGATTATCGACCAACAATCGGCGATCGTTCTTTCGCTATGGCAGCCTAATTCTAGGTAGTTAGTTTGCCTTTGTGCCACGGTTTGATGTCTGCTACAAAACCTGCCGCACACCATAAAATGCAGAATACGCTGAGGGGATGTCCTGACCCAAGGCCGACAATCAAAGGGAATCGGATGGGATCGCGTTGTTGCAGTACCTGAAACCATCTTAAAACCAGATCTGCAAATAAGCATGTAGAAAACTGATGTGAGCTTTATCTGGACGGGGGTTCAATTCCCCCCAGCTCCACTATTGAAAAGTGAAGAGTGAAAAGTGAGGAGTTAGCAATCCACAATTGCAGTCCACAGTTAACAGTTTGAACAATCCTTTATCTTGCAGGACAATGAGCTCCGCTCCCAAAAGAATCTGCCTGATCAGTGTTGAGATATTTGCCTGGGGCAAATACGGTGGCTATGGTAAGTCCACCCGTATCATTGGAAGGGAACTGGTCAGGCGCGGTTATGAAGTCAGTGCGGTAGTTCCAAGGAGACAGGATCAGCAGCCAGAAGAATGGCTGGATGGAATCAAGGTATATGGTTTGACCCCGATGGAGATGCTTACCTCCTCCGCAATTTACAAAAAGATTAATGCTGATATTTTTCATTCGTGCGAGCCATCCATTGGTACATGGCTGGCTATGAAGGCAGTTCCTGATGCAGTCCATCTCGTGACTTGCCAGGATCCTAAGGGATATAAGGAATGGGTTCAGGAGTTTTCTTTCCCCAGTAAGAGCAGAGTGCAGGTGCTGGAAAACTATCTCTTTGAAGCAAATATACTCGTGCGGTCAGCGGTTCGCGCTGCTCATGGTGTTTTTGTACCGGCAAAGTATCAACGCGCAAAGGCAAAATCAATTTACAACCTCAAGGCTGATGTCGAATTTCTCCCGACGCCTGCTGAGATGCCCGGTACGATTGTAAAATCAGAAAGTCCTGTAGTACTATACATGGGCAGGCTGGATCAGCGTAAGCGTCCCGAACTAACCCTCCGGCTTGCAAAGGATTTCCCCGAGGTGCTTTTTAAAATCGCCGGCAAGTCTCGAACCCCTCCATTTGAAATGCAACTGAAAGAGCAGTTCGGACACAATCCGAATGTCGAGTTTCTTGGTTTCGTCGATCAGTTCAAGAGTGAGGTGCATCATCAGTTGTTTTCTCAGGCATGGATACACATCAATACTTCCGTGCGCGAAGGTCTCCCCAATTCTTTTATTGAAGCCGCCGGCCATCAGTGTGCGATCTTAAGCTATGTCAACCCGGATGACTTTGCTTCACGGTTTGGATACCATGCAGCAGCTAACGAATTTCATAAGGGCCTTGAGTACCTCCTGAGTGGTAACAAGTGGCGTGAATTAGGTAAGGATGGATATACCTATGTGGAGGGCAACTATAGCCTGCCGTATGCCATGGATGCGCATGAGGAGATTTATCAAAAGATATTCCGACAAAAGCGCACTGCACACTAACTTCAATCAACATGTTGTATATAGATGACCATGTATTAAAAACACTGCTGATCGTATGACGGAATTTAAGGTAGATTATATTGGCATCGGGGCAGCTAAAGCCGGTACCAGCTGGGTAAATAAAATGCTCTCGGCACACCCCGGCATTTGTACAGCGGAACCTAAGGAAGTTCATTTTTTCCATGATCAAGTTCATTTTACTGCTCCTGTTCATCAAGGCAATTTCAGCAAGGGTATCACCTGGTACAAACGGTTCTTTCAGCATTGCACGGAAGGTCAGATCAAAGGAGAGATCACCCCAAAGTATTTGATTGCCCCTGTAGTCCCGGAGCGAATTAAAGAGATGTTTCCTGAGGTGAAGTTGATCTTGTGTCTGCGGTCGCCGGTGGAGCGGGCAACCTCGCATTATTATTTTACAAAGTATTATTTGCAGACCGAAAAAAGACCTATCAGTCAGGCCATGCGAGAGGAAGCAGAATACATCAACAATGGTCTCTACTTCATGCACCTCCAGCGATATCTGGCTTTTTTTCCTACATCTTCGATTCACTTGATATGGTTTGATGACATTGCCCGGCAGCCTGAGAAAGTACTTGCGGATTTATACAGGTTTTTAGGCGTAGATATAGCCTTCAGGCCACCTGGTATGTATGATAAATCCAATGCTGCCAAAAAGGTAAAGTCCAGTCAGATCAGGGAATTTCTTGCATGGGGTGAAAGAAAGCTGACAGAGATGGGTGGGTCGGGATTGGTCAGATTGCTCAAACGGATGAAAATCAATAAAGCGATTGCCTATTTCAATGCGGATGATATCCGATATGAAAAGGTAAGCATGGAGGACAGAGCATGGCTAATTGAACAATTCAGGGCAGATATCCTCGGGCTACAGGCCTTCACAGGCAGGGATCTGAGTGCATGGTTAAAATAGCACGGCTCGTTCCCTTGCTGGAACGAAGGGAAAAAGTATTTTTACTATGTGACATCAAAGCAAAACAAGACGGGAAAGGGCATTTCTGTTCAAAAACCGAAAGTATATCCCCCAAAAGGGAATCAGTCAGTAAACATATTGACTCTTGCTGTGTATGGCTTGCTCGGAGGTCTTGTTTATTTTTTCTTACATCCCATCCTTGCATTTAAGCCTGTCAACTCAGAAAGTTTGCTGATGATACTGACTGCGCTTTCTGCTGGATTGGCGGCTTTTGGCACCACTAGTTTCTTCAAGCGGTATATAGACCGAATCATACTTGCCACCATCCCATTGACTATACTGCACGTATTGGCGAATGTCTTGTTAACGTATGACTGGCTTGAAGCTACAGGGAGTTTATTATTTCTCGCCAATGCATTTACTATTCCCCTGGCCATTCCAGTCTATTTTATATTGAAATACAAATCGGTATCGCCCGATCTTGAAAACACACCCCAGGTGTATGCTGTGTCTAAAGTTTTTGTTGACACCAGTACTAAAGTTGCAGCGATACTGATTCTGTTATTATCCGCATTCCTGATTTTCTACCGTCTGGGATATTATGATTTATGGGAGGATGAAAATCTGGTCATGAATGCGGCAATAGGGGTTTATGAGCAAGGATTCAGTTATCTGAAAGAAGGCTATGACCGGACCTGGGTACATACCGTAATTTGCACAGGTATATTTAAAATGTTTGGCATTTCAGAGTTTACCGGTCGGCTTCCATCTGCTGTTTTCGGGCTCTCCTTTGTGCTTATATGTTTTTATGTATTCGCCCGATGGTATCGTCTGGCGTGGTTGGCTTTACTGATCCCTTTGATTTGTCTGATGAATGATCGTTTTCTGATTCTTTTCAGGTATATGCGTATGTATGCATTATTGATTCCACTTTTCCTGGCATGTGTGTATCTCATCTCAAGGGCTATAAGCAAGGTGCAGCAAAGATCGGAAGGAGAACTCCAGCAACGCATGATCAGACGTAACTGGATCTATGTCGCTGCTGCAGTGTTATGCTTGCCTTTGCTGGGGCATGTTCACAAGCTCGCCATGATTGTGGTGCCGACCTTTGGTTTACTCATCCTCTATTTAGTTATTCTTCAGCGCACCAAGGCTCAGGTCAGGATGTTGTGGGCTGTGGTGGCAGGCACAGGTATCATTTTGATTTTAGCATTTGTTGTCCAGTTGGATTCATTGAGAATGTTCAGGCAGGTGGCGGCCAGGATATTCTCTCCGCATACCCCCTTGAAAGCCTATTTTGAATATATGTTTGAAAACGGGTTGCCGCTCAACAGCACGGTTATGTTTCTGATCTCAGGTCTTGGGTTGCTCAGTTCAAAAGTTTCACGACAACTGAAGACATTGCTCATCCTGAATTACTTGTTCATCATCATTGCGGTTGTCGCCATGGTATACCTTATCGGCAATGAGGGACGGGATTACCGCTATATTGCTCATATCGTTCCCTTCGTGGTATGTACATTGCTAATCTCGGTCCATTATTTCAGCAAAGCTTTATGGAAGGGAAGTTATCCGTGGGCCATGATCGTAGTGTTTTTGATTTCGACCTTGCAACTGGTGCAAGGCTATGGACGTGTCTATGAGCGGCATCCCTGGGCGCCTCGTTATTCAACGGTATATGCGACACTGAAGGACCAATATAAGCCGGGCGACGCTTTGTTTGCCACCAATATTAAGTCCTATTACCTGGATCCGGTTGCCCTCGCGGGAACGCACTACCATAAAGTGCCCAAGAAAAAAAGTTACACACTCGATCAACTAAAAGCCGATGTCCGTTTAGAAGGTCATGGTTGGTTTTTGTGGGAATGGCATAAAGCACATCAGATCCGTGAGGAGGTCGTTCAATATATTTATCGGAATTTCAAACCTGTACATAATAGTAGATTAGATGATCTTGGTGTGGAATTGTTTTACTTTGATGAGACAATGATCCGGTAAGTTCAAGACGTGAATAGTAAATGGCTAAATCAAAAAGTAAAAATATACCCGTAAAGCAGCAGTCGCAGAAGAGAACACTGCCGGTCTGGCCATGGAATGAAAATCGGACCTTTCTCCTGTATGTTGTTATCTCCGCGGTCATCACGTTGGTCTTGTTTTCAAAATATCTCTTTGGCCCGAACCTCTTTTTGTTTGACGATGTAGGCTCTGATACCCTCACTGTGTTTTACCCTAACCTGGTGCAGAGTGCACGATACTTCCAGGAAGTGGGGTGGCCTGGCTGGTCGTTTTATATAGGGATGGGATCCAACTTTTATCCCGGGTATATCCTCAATCCTTTCCATTGGTTGTTCCTTTCGATGGGGCCTGAAACAATAGCCTATAGCATCGCCTGGATGCAGGCCGCTGTGCTCTTTATCACTGGGCTTGTCTTCTACAGGTTTTTGAGGGTGGCTCAGTTTTCCTTGCCGGTTGCGTTTATAGGTTCGTTGGCTTATGGATTCGGAGGTTATCTCGTGCTGGGGAATACATGGTATGGACACGCGTATGCCGTATTTTGGATGACGTTGGCTTTTCTTGGATTTGAACTCCTGTTGCGAAGAAAGATCTGGTGGCTATTTCCCATTCCCTTCATTTTTATATTGGGGGCACGTGGTTATTTCCTGATCTTGTTTATGGCCTTGTATGGTCTTGTACGTATGCTTGATGTGTATGGCGGCGCCTGGAAGGAAATCCTGATGGGATACAAACGAATGATCATCTGTGGCTTACTGGCTATGCTGTTTGCCTTTCCATTTATCGGGGGGCAGTTGCACAAATATGCCAATAGCCCAAGGGTGACGGGCAATGTGTCCTATAGTGAGAAGCTGTCTGATCAACCTGTCTTTGGCCTCTCAGTCGCCAAGCATAATGTCAGTGCCATCATGCGTACTTTTTCAAATGATATGTTGGGGGCAGGTAGTAATTATAAAGGGTGGCGTAACTATCTCGAATCACCTGCTTTCTATATTGGTCTAATTACTTTGTTTTTTGTCTTTCAGTTTTTTGCTTTGGCAAGCCGCCGTCATAAATGGATTTATGGAGGCTTCCTCCTCTTCTGGTTATTCCTCATCCTGTTTCCCTGGTTCAGGTATGCCTTTTATGGGTTTGCGGGCAATTATTACAAAGGGGCCTTGTCGTTGTTTATTCCATTCAGTTTTTTATTTGTGGGGTTACTTGGATTTCAGGAAATCATGTCAGGAAAAGCGTTGAGTAAATGGGTCTTGTTTTCCTCTGCCCTCCTTTTGTTGTGTTTACTCTGGTTCCCATATAATGTGCAGGATGTCAATATCTCAACGGATATGCAGGTCAGGGTTTCTGCTTTTCTCCTTGGATATACTGCACTTCTCTGGATGTATTCGGAAGGGATGTTGAAGAAAGTGTTGTTTCCTGCCCTGGTGTCATTGGTCAGCATTGAAGCATTGCTGTTTGCATGGCCCACCGTCAATGACCGTACATCTATCCCGAAGTCGTCAATCGTTGGTAAGCAAAACCATTTTGATGATTCAGGTGAAGCGGTACGAAAGATAAAGGAATCAGATAAAGACCTGTTTTACCGGATCGATAAAGTCTATGGATCTGTAAAGAAGGGATACAATGATGGAATGGTGCAGGGCTTTTTTGGGTCAAAGTCTTACCAATCCCACAATCACAAATATTATGTGGAGTTCCTCGATAAGGCTGGTGTGATAGATGGTACGAAAGAAGCGAATACCAGATGGCTTGTCGGAGTTTCTACTACCAATATTCTGCATGGATTGTTTTCTATTAAATACCTTCTGTCAAATGAGGACACCAGGGATAAGGTGGATTCTGCCATTTACACACCAATCGACACGACGGGTGCTACGGTTACTTCCCGCAACAATTATTACATCCCTTTTGGTATTCCGTTTGAAAAGGTTTACGCCGCGAGCGCTTTTGATCAGATGCCTGCAAATCAGAAAAAGCGGATATTTTATTTCTGCGTCGTTGCGGATGATGGTGCAACGTGGAAAAATGCGTTGCAACCTTTAATCGCAGAAGAAACTGCTTTCTTTGGGACAGCGACCCGTGACCGGACACAAGAGCTGGCATCAAAGGCGATGACGATGGATTATTTTTCTCAAAACCAAATCAAAGGCCATATAACGCTCGATACCACAGCCATGCTGTTCTTTTCTATCCCCTACGACCGGGTGTGGAAAGCTACAGTCAATGGAAAGCCTGTTCCTCTGGAGAAAATCAATTTTGGTTTCACTGGTTTATTACTAGATCCAGGAAAACATGCTATTGAACTTACCTATGAACCACCACTATCAAAATGGGGATGGCTTGGGGTGATAGGTGCAGCCATAGGAGCGTTGATACTGACCAGGTTGAAAAAATATTTCTAAAGCAGTCATCTGAAAATGATGTACTAAGGTTGAATGTCTTGATTTTTTAACTTCCCGGACAGCAACCATGTCAGATCTGATTTCTTCAAAAGGAGGATGTTTATTAAACCGAATCCAAGTTTTTTTTGTGCCATATGTACAAGGTATAGGGAGGTGGTAGCATAGGCGATGGTGGTGGCCCATGCGGCACCAATAATTCCAAATTCAGGAATCAGCACAATATCCAGACCAACGGTCATCACTACGCCAGTCCATGAGGCTTGCATCGGAAATTGCATCAGATTGATTGCTTTGAAATAGCCTGTGAATACCAGGCGCTGACTTACAAAAATGATTCCAATAGCGAGGATTTGTGTTGCCGGTATGGCTTGCTTGAACTCATTTCCAAACAGTAGAGGTATGAACATCCACGAGGTACTAATGATCAACACGGCTGCAATGATGGCAATCGACATATTTAGTCGGGCCGTTCTGGATACAATTTCCATATGAGACTCCGGTGATGCTTCTGCGATATATGGGATCAAGACCTGATTAAAGGGAGTCATCGCGTCACTGATAAAATTGGTGACCTGGGTGGCGAGTCCATACTGGCCGAGCATAGCGGTACCCTTGTAGAATTGAACAAACCATACATCCAACCGCTTGTTGAGGAAGTGTCCCGAAGCGCTGAGCAGACTTTTGAAAGAAAGGGAGCTTATTGGTTTCAAATAGCCTGAATAGCTGTATGAAAATGAAAGTATTTTCTTTCGCCAAAAGAATAGCAGCCCAGCCAAAACAAGCGAAGTTTCAATTAAAAGTATAGCCTTGAAACATTGCTGCAGGGAAATGCTTTGCTCTCCGCTTACAGTCAACCATAATAAAACACCATAAACTACTGCGGGGAGGCTTTGATTGAGAATCATGAAGGCATTGAAAGCTTGAAAGCGGAACAACCCACGCAATACTGACAGCATCAGCGTTGAAACTCGACGCAAGCCAAAAGCAATAAGTAAAAAGAGAAAGAAAAACATTACGGGTTGATCACGTGGGATTACCCATTGTTCACCGCCCGGGACGAGGAAAACTATAATGCTGAGCGTTACCGCAAAGGCAATAAAAGACAGGAAGGCAAGGAGGCCAATTGCACTGAATATACCAGGTGTATTTTCCTTGTCCCTGGCCAGGAAAACAGGAAGGGTACCTTCGAGTTGAAAACCAATCACTGTAAAAAATAAATTGAGTACGGCAAAGGTGAAGGTATATACCCCATTACCTTCAGGCCCCAGCAGACGCATGAGAAAGACCACAGAAAGAAAACTCAGTAACATCACCGGTATACGGCTCAGCAACGTGATCTGAACATCCTTCTTGAGTTGGCTCATGGTTTAAGGAGCTTTTCAAAAAGCGCGAGATAGCCCCGGGTGATAGACGGCCAAGAAAATTCGCGGATGGCCCTTGCCCTTCCCGCATGCATTAGACTAACCATGAGGTCAGGGTCATTCATGAGTGCTTTGAGCTTGTCCTTAAGTGCCCTTGCGTCTGCAGGAGGTATGCAAATGCCTGCATCACCTACACTTTCAGGGCAACCGGAAACATCGGAGGTAATCACAGCGCAACCCGCTGAAAGTGCTTCCATAAGGGACGTGCTTGCGTTTTCTTTGGCTGACACAAGAGAGAATATCATTGCCTCTGACAGCAACACTTTGTACGCCTCGCTTTTATTGTCAAGCCAGCCGTGGAAGAAAACCGGCGTGGCACTTTGTTTTGCTTTTTCCTTCAGATCATTCATCATAGGGCCATCCCCACAGATATGCACTTCAAACGGAAAGACTTCATCCGCGACAGCTTCGATAAGGTATTGAAACCCCTTTCGTGGCAGCAGTCTGCCGGTCGAAAGCACAATCGGTTTCTTTGGTCCCGGCATGTAATAATCCGTATCGATTCCACTGGGTATCTGAAAGACTTTGGCATGGTCGGCAGGCGAGACTTTGATAATCAGTGAGCGCAGGTACTGCGATGGAGCGACTACGCATGCACTCTCCCGGATCACAGACCTGATCAGAGGCGGCGTCAACTTATGTAAAAAATGAAAACGGTCAGGATTGTATCCGGGCACATCACTGCCTTGTGAAGTAATGATATAGGGTATGTGATATTTTCGTTTGACCCATCTCGCGAGCAGGCCGGTAGGTACGAGGAAATGTGTATGACAGACATCAAAGGTCTGGTGCTTCAGCATTTTTTTTAAATACACCCTGGCAGCATAAATGTAGGCGAGATGCTCATGGAAATGGGAGATATGTGTTTGTGCGCGATAGGAATGTACCCTATGCACGTCCACTCCTTCGACATTTTCATGCAGCGGAAGCTGGCCATGTGCCATTGTAATGACGGTGACCTCGTGGCCGAACTTCACATACTGCTTGCTGATCTCATGGATCATCGGAGAAGCGCCGCCACCAAGCGGAGGATATTCGATAGACAGGATCAGGATGCGCATGCTTCGATTAGCTTAGCCATGAAAGTATTTTCTTTTGTGTCCCGGACAAAATGGGCTGCCATTGATCATCCTTGTGCAGGCCTGTAAATTGGTTAGCAAAAGCCTGCCTGGTTTTTGCGTTTCCGGCAATGACATGATGATTTCGATTCAAATCATTCGTAACAGGGAGTTCCAATCCCAGGAATGTGGATATCCGCTGTGCTTCATCCGGATAGGCATCATAGAACCGGTCATAATTGCCCTCCAGGTAATGGTGATGGGTGGTTCCTAAAAAATGCTTTTTGATCAGGTTATTGACGATTATCGTCAACAGCGACTTCAAAAAGGGAGATCCTCTTTTTATAAAGGAAGCACCATTAGCCTTCGTCTGCCTTCTGAGCCAGATGATCTTTACCATTTCCGGTGGAAGCGTTTGAATCCATGCATTGAGGAGCCAGATACGTTTGGAGCTGTCGGCAATATATTGGGTATCAGGGTATAAATCAGTTACTCTTCCACACACAGATTGATAAAATGTTTGGAGATTGTCTGTTGTGACCTTGGATGGTTTTATTTTCTTTTGAAAAAGGAACTGTATCGGATTGATTGATCGTATCGATTGCATAGCAGGCTCCTTGAGGGCATTGAAAGTGGAAAAAAAGGCTCCATAAAAAGGACAGGTATTCACCGGATGTCCGCAAGAGCTTGTCCTGACTTTCAGCCATGTTTTGGATTTTAACTCTCCGAGGTTGATAATGTCAGCATGGAAGGTCAGTAGGAAGGATAGCAGGGTAGAGCCGGAATGGCTGTTTCCGAGGATATAGATCAGAGGAACCTGGCGATGAACTTCCTTTTCCTGTGGTTGAACTGAGGGCTCTTTAAGCATAAACACGAAACACTCTGGCCCCAAGATACGAAAGCTGAATTTTGTACCTTTCAAATTGAATTTGGAGGTTGTGCAATTATCCTGAAGTGAAGCAAATGAGGAAAAGTGTTTTTATAGGCGGAGCGTCCCGAAGCGGCACCACGATGTTGGGTGCCATGCTGGGCAGCCATAATTTGATGTTTGCTACACCGGAGAGCCAGTTTAAGTTTGATGTTGCAGCACAGTTTGATGCCTCTGCTTTCACGCCCAAGGAAATCATCAGGTATATTAAAGATCATCCCCGTTTCAGGTTATGGAATTTTGAAGTTGATGAGCCCTCTTTGGATTCGTCCGGACATGGCGCATTGATACGATCTATTGTAGATCAGTATGCAGGATGGAAAGACAAAGGCGCCGCGAGATTTTGGATTGATCATACACCTGTCAATCTCCGGCATAGTGATTTTCTCAACCAACATTACCCTGATTGCCTTTTCATACATATCATCAGGGATGGGCGCGCTGTCATGGCCTCCCAATTCAGTCTTGACTGGGGTAGTAATGATCCGGTATTTGCTGCGTTGAAATGGATAGAGCCCTTGTGTGTCGGCATGGCTTGTGAATCAGCATTTCCCGACCGTTGTCTTCGGGTGCATTACGAGCAACTGGTGCTTCACCCGGAGGAAGAATGCAAGCGGATCTGTAAGTTCCTTGGCGTGTATTATGAACCAGGCATGATCCGGGGAGAGGGCTTTGATGTGCCTGCGTTTACAAAATCAAATCATCAGCTTGTCGGGCAATTGCCGTTACCGGAGCGAATTGACCATTGGAAAAAAACACTGAAGACTGAACAGATTCAGATTTTTGAAATTATGACCTTTGATCTTTTGCCCATGCTCGGCTACCCGAAAGTTTCGCAAGGTTTTCAACCAAAGCCTTCCGAGATCAGGCAAGCCTGGCTTTTGTTTAAAGGGGCAGTTCAATACCTGACTATCGACAGATGGCGACTGAAGAAGAGGCTTTCAAAAAAGAATTAGAACTGGAATAGTTTTATACAAATCAGGTCTTCCTTTTCTTTTTCTCTGCGGCAGGAAACAAGATATTGTTGAGAATGAGTCGGTAACCTGGACTATTAGGGTGCAGGTTAAGGTCGGTGTCAGGATCAGTCACATAATGTCTGTAGTCTTCCGGATCATGGCCTCCGTAAAAAGTCCAGGTACCAAAGCCAAACGTACTATGGATATACCGCACTTCATTTTCCGGCTTGTTTTCGCCAAGGATGAGCACATCTGATTTGATATAGTTTTTGTCAAATGCAGTGGTCTGCCCCATAAATCCTTTCACCGTCGTCGTATGACATTGCGTCAGCATGGTCGGAATCGGATCCCATTTTGCTGAAAAATTGAACAACGTGAAATAATCTCGTTCAGGTAATACATTTCTATCCCTGTGATCGATCGTTGAAAATTCATATTCCATAGGGTTGGTCACAAGTTGAAAATCTTTAAAGGCAAAGCATTTACTGAAATCAAGTTTGGATTGCGCCTGTGGGTCCTGTGCATCACCGTCAAACACGTCAGCACATATATCAATGCCTTCAGCTGCCAGGGCAATGTCATATGAATCTGTCGCACTGCACATGGCAAACATAAAACCACCACCGCCAACATAGTCCCTGATCTCTTTCACTACAGCCAGTTTCAATTGAGAGACTTTTGAATACCCGAGGCTTGTGGCGAGTTCTTCCTGGATACGTTGATTCTCACGGTACCAAGGCTGCATGCTGAAGGATTTGTAGAATTTACCGTATTGGCCGGTGAAATCTTCATGATGAAGGTGGAGCCAATCGTATTCCGCCAGTTTTCCTTGCAGCACCTCGCGGTCATAAATTTTATCATAGGGAATTTCCGCATAGGTCAAAACCAGGGTCACGGCATCATCCCAGGGTTGAACCCGTTCACCCCTTGAATCAAAATCAGGGGTATAAACTGCGATTTTGGGAGGAGCTTCCAGTTTGATCGTCTCCATATTAGCTTCAGGGTTACTGATCTCGGTCCGAATCCGGGCAAATTCACCATTAGAGATGACCAGAAAAGAAACATCCCTGGTTTTGCATTCCTTTTCAAAGAGTTCATTGGCTTCAAAGGCGAAAGATCCACCCTTGTAATTGAGTAACCAATACGCTTCGACGCCGGCATCCAGCACCCAGTAGGTGATACCGTATGCTTTCAGGTGATTACGCTGAGATTCATCCATCGGTATCAGGATATAGGAGGCTCTCATGGTGCCTGCAGACAGGAGCATTCCAAGAATAAAGACGATAGATCTCACTAAGCGAAATCTGTTCATAAGGCTGAAAATTGGTCAAAACTGGCTCTAAAGATACCCCTTAAACGTCCGAAAGGTTTAAAAATTTGATCCGGAGGCTTACTTTTAGCCATCATCGGGGTTGGATATTTTTTCAATCTTTGTGTACGTTTAATCATTCTAGTCTAATTCTAATTTAACCTGAAGCGTGCAGAATCTTAACTGGCAATATCCATCCTGGTATCTTATTTTTTGTGTGTTGGCGGGGGTTGCAGCAGCAGTTTTGCTATACAGGAAGGATGTAACTTTTTCAGATCAGTCCCCACTGCTCAAGTATATTATGGCTATGCTCAGAGGCATTGTGGTGACGGTATTGAGTTGTCTATTACTAGCACCACTGCTTAAATTGCTTCAGAACCGTACAGAACCACCTGTCATCGTTATCGCTCAGGATCAATCTGCCAGTATCCGGTCAGCGCTTTCAAAGGCAGACTCTACAGCATACATGACGGCATTAAATGATCTCAGTGCAAAGTTGGCGGAGAAGTATGAAGTGCATAAAATCGGTTTCGGGGAGGAGGTGGAAACGGTTGACAATTGGGTACTTGATGACCAGGCCAGCGACCTGGGAGAGTTTATGACCTATCTCCAGGAGCAGTATGTGGGTCAAAATGTAGGGGCTGTCATCGTGGCCACAGATGGAGCCATCAACAGGGGCAGAAATCCACTCTATCTGACTTCAGGCCAGAAAGCACCTCTTTCGGTCATCGCCCTCGGAGATACGATCCGGAAAACAGATCTGCAAGTCAAGGATGTATTTCACAACAGCATAGCTTATCTCGGTGACAAGTTTGCAGTCCAGGTCGATATCGCCGCGATGCGATTGCCAGGTGCAACTTCTGCACTGGAAGTGAGGCAAATCCTGGACAATCAGAATATACTGCTCGAAAGAATACCAATCAATATCACAACAGACTCGTGGTTTGATACGAAAGAGGTCATCATCGAAGCTAAGCAGAGTGGGGTGCTGCGATATCGGGTTCAACTCCTGCAGGTCCGGAATGAAGTAACCTACGTCAACAACGTTCGTGATTTTTTTGTAGAGGTGATTGATGGACGTTTGAAGGTATTGTTATTAGCCAATAGTCCACACCCGGATCTGGCGGTTTGGAAGGCTGCACTACTCGAGCAGCGCAACTATGAGGTTGATACAAAGATGGCGGCAGATTTTTCTGCTAACGACCTCAAAAAGTATGATCTGGTGGTACTTCATCAGCTACCTTCATCGAAGTATCTGATCCAAACCATATTAGATGAAATCAATAAGCAGCAAATCCCTAAAATATTCGTGACCGGCTATCAGACGGATCTGTATGCGTTTAACAATGCACAAACCCTATTGAATATTGACTATACCGGAAACCGCTCACCCAATGAGGTGACGATGATCTATAATCCCGGGTTTAATAGTTTTAATACTTCTGAGGATTTGAGAAGCAAACTCAGTTCTTTCAGTCCGTTGCTCTCCCCGTTTGGAGAGTATGCTGCCTCCCCTTCGGCACAGGTGCTGGCTTATCAGAAAATCGGGCAGGTGGATACAGAGTTTCCTTTGATCCTCATGGGCGAAGCCAATGACATCAGAACCTGCATTATTGCCGGTGAAGGCATCTGGAAATGGCAGTTGTATGATCAGTTGCAGAACGGCTCAAAGGAAATAACGCATGAATTGCTGAGCCAGCTTTGCCAGTACGTTTCCACCAAATCAGATAAACGGAAATTTAGAGTTAACACGCCAAAAAAACTATTTACCGAGCTGGAGGAAATTTCATTCCAGGCCGAATTGTATAATGATAATTACGAACTGATCAATACCCCTGAGGTGTTCCTGAAAATCAGGAACCAGGAGAAGCAGGAATTTGACTACACCTTCAATACTTCAGACCAATCGTACGCTCTTGATATCGGAAGGTTTCCGGAAGGAAGTTATTCTTATACAGCTACCACTGAGCTCAACGGTGTACGCCAGACCAGTGATGGCAAGTTTGTAGTGCAGCCTGTATTACTTGAAGCAATGTCTTCCACTGCCGATCATGGATTGCTCCGGCAATTAGTTTCCCAGCAAGGGGGAGAATTTTTATACCCGGACCAGATGGCCCGGCTGGGGGAGCAGATACTTTCAAATGAGACGATAAAACCTGTACTATATAGCAGCACGCAGACCAGGCCGTTGATTCACCTCAAGTGGCTATGCCTTGTTTTGCTGGCGGCACTCTCTGTGGAGTGGTTTTTGAGAAGATATTATGGCGGGTATTAAAAAGCCCATAAATTAGAGTTCAATGGAAACATCATACCGAAACCGTATCATCACCTTAGATGAGTTTATCCTTAAACAGCAAAAGGAATATACCAGCTCCACCGGAGAATTAACCAACCTGCTTCGTGACATTGGAGTCGCTGCAAAGATCATCAACCGTGAAGTGAATAAAGCCGGTCTGGTCAATATCCTTGGCGTCGCCGGAGCTGAAAATGAATCAGGCGATACCGTGCAAAAGCTGGATATCTATGCTAATGATAAACTCATTGAGTGTCTTGGTAACAGCGGTGAATGTGCAGCTATCGCTTCAGAAGAGCTGGAAAATTTTGTTGCCCTCCCACCTGTCGCGAAGAAGAAACCAAAGTATGTGGTTGTTTTTGATCCGCTGGATGGCTCCAGCAATATCGATGTCAATGTATCCGTAGGTACCATCTTCAGCATCTATCGGCGCATATCTGATCCTGCCGGACCTATTAACATCGATGATTTTCTCCAGCCAGGTACTTCATTGGTAGCCGCCGGATATGTGCTGTATGGGACCTCAACGATCCTCGTGTATACCACAGGTCATGGCGTCAATGGGTTTACGCTCGATCCATCTATCGGTGAATTTTGCATTTCACATCGTGATATCAAGATTCCGGAGGATGGCGCGTATTATGCCGTCAACCAGGGATACTATCTCAAGTTTGACCTCGAGATGCGCCGGTATATTGACCATTGTTCAGATATGAACTTTGGTCTGAGATATATTGGTTCGATGGTGTCAGACATTCATCGCATCATGATTCAGGGGGGTATCTTCCTTTATCCCCATACCCGTAAGTATCCTAAAGGCAAACTGCGGCTTTTATATGAATGCAATCCAATGGCAATGATTGTTGAGCAGGCTGGAGGTATCGCCATCACCTGTAACCTGGAAAGAATTCTTGACCTACCTGTCCATGATCTGCATCAGCGCGCCACCATATCCATCGGTAGCCCAAAGATGGTCAGTGAGATGAAAGCGTTTGTGGAGAAGTATAGTGCGTCGGTGAAGAGTTAATGTCGTCAAGCAAGGCTTGACCATTAACTTGGTTTATAGGTTTATAGGTTTATAGGTTTATAGGTTTATATGTTTATAGGTTTATATGTTTATAGCTTATAGGCTTATGGTTTATGGGATTTGCCGCTGGATGGCGTTTTCGCCGCCAGCACTTTAGTTGTTCTAGTTGAAATTGAGGTAGGGCAGTAATCTGTCGCACCAGGTGGAGTCGGGGGGATATATTTTTCTGAGATCGGATGCATTTGTAAATGGGCCATGCTGCGATTTGTAGGCCTGGAGCAATCGAATCATTTTTTTATTGAGATAGGGATGGTTGAAACCGGAGTAGTCAACATTGTTGATAGATATGGTTACAGGTGGCTGAGTAATCGTCAGCCGGGGTGCAATCTTTTCGAAAGTCTCAGGGGGAAGACCATAGCATTCTTTGAGTTGTTCCACATAGTGATATCCACCAAGACTGTTTCTGTATTTGATGATCCTTTCTGCCAGCACTACTCCGATGCCAGGCAGCATCTCAAGTTCGGATGAAGTGGCCAGATTGAGATCAAGGATGGCGGTCGAAGCAGTTTTCTTCTCATTGCTCCACGGCTGATCGTGGTACTCATTTTTCTTTTCAGGGAAAAGTACATAAGGGGAGACCACCATCCATTGTGCAGAATCCATTCCATAAATTTTCAATAGGTCTTTTTCATTTTTCACAATACCTCCTGCTGCTATATACTTTTGAATATTGGAAGCTGCTTTAGAAGAGAATCCTATAGCGCGTAGTTCCTGCCAACTTGCCTCCATGATTTGTATCGGAGTAAGGCTTTCGATATCTTCTGAAGGTGTGAATTGAGTTTTCCCTTTATCCAAATCATTATCGAAACGTGATGGTTTGAAACGATGGTTGCTTTGCATGGAGTCCGTGGTATGCATGACATCTGCAAACGTATTGTTTTCAGCAGCCCACGGGCGGTCATGTGAAATAGGAGGAAGAGCATATTTAATAAGTTCCCAGCCAAGCAGAAAGGTGACGAATACGATGAGACAGATGCGGTCTGAACGTGAAATGGTGAAATGATATTCGTGTTTCATAGCGTCAACCTGAAGAAGCCTTGTTCACTGATATCCCAATGGCTGAGATGATTTTCTCTGAGAAATTTGGTCAGCACATTTTTAGGGTATGGTTTGAGATGAGCCGGCAGGATCACCAGCATCTCAGGATTATTGCAGACGAAAGTTTTCAGGGTATTCAAATCTTTGACCTGATCCACAAGGAGGTGGGTATACATTGTATCTGAGCGGATGTCATTTTTTTCTGCTGACCAAATTAAAAGAGTAGTTCCAGTAAATTTTAAAACACGGGATGCGTAGGTGAATGTTGAAGTTGTAAAAATGCTTTCTTCTCCAATTTCAATCGTATGGATCACATCCCGATGACACCTGTTACCTCTGGTGGTAAATTCAATACTGCCGGGAGCTATGATGGTATCCCGGATAGAGATGCATTGTCCGTCAACAATTACATCTGCCAGCAAGCCTTTAAAATGATGATAGATGATCAATTCATCTGTATGCCATTGATTAGCTCTGTGGCAACCTAAAGCGACCAATGCAGAAATCCCGGTGATGTAGGCTACTCTCTTTCCGACCGGCCACAGGTAGATGAGTGCTAGTGAAAACATGACGGCCATCATAAACAAAAGCAGACCGGCGAGTGCTGGAAGTGAATAGTTCATCTCCGGATTTAGTCCCGCCATCCATTTCATGCTCAGGATAAAATAGCGACCTGCTATATCGTACCAACCCCAAAACCAATCAATACCTATGACCGATAGACTAATATTGATCAGCGATCCGAATATGATAATATAACTCGCCGGCATAGCCACAAGGCTACTGGCAATAAAGGTGAGTGGAAACTGATAGAACTGACGAAGGATCACCGGCAGAATAAATATTTGCGCGGCTACAGAGACAGCAGTGATCTCCCAGGTTCGGTGGAGTAGAAGCGTTTTAAAAGAGAAGTAACGTATGATCGGTTTTGCATAAAATAAAATACCTGCCATTGCGAGGAAGGACAGTTGGAACCCGACATTCATCCAGACAAAAGGATTGATCCAAAGCATCACAAATGCAGCAAACCCAAGCAGATTCCATATCGGTGTGTTCCACCCCATAGCTTTGCCTAACAAATAGAGCAGAATCATCAGGCCTGATCTCACGACTGCAGGACAAGCTCCCGTCAAACCCATGTATAGCATTATAGCTATGGCATAGACTATAAAGCGCGAGATGCGACGAGCATAGGTGCCTGCTCCTGGCGATCCAAGGATCAGCAGTAGCATGCTATAGATCATGGCCATATGCATTCCGGAAACAGAGAGCACATGCATCGCTCCCGAATCAGCAAAGGCATCTCTTATTTCTTCATTCATAAAAGTTCGGTCTCCCCATACCAGTGCGTTGGTCAGTTGTGCAACTTCCGGGGATGTGTGGGCGCTGACGATAGCGCATAGTGTGGATTGCCATTTTGCGGTGAACCGAAACAAGGAATTATCCGGATGTAATTGCGGAATGACCGCTGATCCTTTGCAGGATATCTGATGGCGGATGCCGATAGATCGGTAATACTTTCGAATATCGAAAGCGTGAGGATTCATAGGTGCCTTGAACGCTGAAACCCATCCCTGTATATAAAATCGGTCGCCCGGAAAAACCTTGTTGAGCTCTGTCTGGCGGATTTGCACCAGAATGAATTTGTCTGAATAAACTTTTAAACCGGAAGCAGAATCACTATCGAGTCCTTCCTGCCTGCATTTGAGCGTGATGCTTTGTTCTTTTACTTTTAAGACCTCCGTGACGCTGACGACTCCTTGCATGCTGACGGATGATGTCAGCAATTCCTTCGGGAAGATTTCTTCAACAAAGGATGTGACCCGGATCATACCTCCGGTGATGATCAGGATTCCGATAGCAATTGTAGACAGGATCTGATTTCCCGGTTTAAACCTGAATAAACAGATAATGCCACACACCAGGGAGATGATCCAGAAAGAATCCATCAACACACCGTGCGGCTCAAAGGGAATGAACTCCGTAATGCCAAATGCCACTAGCAAGAGAAGGGCAAACCACAAAAACGGACTGTTTCTAAGGTTGATCATTGTTTTCAGCTGTTCAGTATAAGTGTCCTGAAAGAGGTAAATTGTTACCCTCAAGGGTGATAAAACCCCCGGAAATAATTTTTTGGCATGATTTTTTACCCTTTTATACCTGAAAACTAGAATATTAGATAATTGACTACCAGGTACCTGGCATATATAGCTCTCCTGGCTGGATGGATTTGTTTTTGCTACTGGTTGTACGCAGAAGGGATATCGCCACGTTTGTATGGTCCGCGGGAAAAGTCCTGGCCAGCGTATTCAGAGGATATTCCGTTTCCCCTGGTGTTTAACTGGGCATCTGATGTCCCGCTTGCAGGACTTGGATATGGGGAATACAAAACCCAGTTTGATGATCTGGATTCTACAGACGAAATCGTGATCATCAGCGGCTTATATTTCAGAGATGAGGCAAAGACGATCAGAGAGCTCCAGGAGCTTGGCAGAAGGAGAATCAGTGGGTTGCTGGATTATCATCATATCAGCAGGGACCGGATGATGACGCAAGTATCTGTTCAGGAAATCTCTGCCGATGTTAGGTCCAACCCATTTGAAGCCATCAGGTTTGAACGCATACCTGTGGCAGATGTACTATCCATGACTGATGATACCATGGAGATCTGTTTTCCATTGAAAGATTCTCTGATATTCCCACAGATTTGTACCGATCGGATTGTGCGTTGGTTCAACAAAGCATCAAGGAACAAGGAAAGTATCGTGCATGTAGTTGGGACTGCAGACGGAAGTGGCATAGCTGAGCCTGCAGATATAGCATTGGACAGGGCCCTGATCATAAAAAACATCATATTGAATACCGGTTGGAAAGAAGAAAATATATCGCTTTCAACCGGGCAACGAAACCACCCCCTTACCCTCCGAAATCGTTGTGTAGTCGTTTATTTTGAGTAAGGTGTAAAACAAGAAATTATGCTGTGGTTAAATATTCTGAACAATGAGACCTTTCTGCTGGCAGCAGAGACACTCTTTATTGTTATCGGCTCCATGCTATTGGGCATACTTTTAAGCTATCTCAATTCAGGTGGGTTAAGAACCAAACTTACAGACCTGACGCTTGCGCTTGAGGAGGAGAAAAAACAATCAGAGGAGCTGAGGGAGCAGGTCAGGCAAATCAGCCAGATCCGAACAGAATTACAAACCAATATTGAAGACTTGAGGGCCAAAACTGCAGCTCAAGCCCGTAGTTACTTTGATCAACAGCTCTACCTTCAAAACCGTGATGAGGAGTTTAAAAACCAAAAATCAGTCATCGACGGACTCCAGGCAACCATTGATACTTACCAGCATAAGTTGCATGTCATCCAGGAGGATCTGGAAAAAACCCGGAGCAATGATTTCCGGTCAAGAAAAACCAATACGCCTTTACCTGTTCGTGCAAACTTTGAACATGTAAGTAAGTTGCTAGGCAAGCAGGTCACCGATAATGATCTGACCCTGATCGCCGGTATCGGCCCAAAAAGTGCCACCTTATTGCAGTCAAAGGGCATAGATACCTGGGAAGACCTGGCTAAAGCATCCGTAGAGACCCTCAGAGCTATCCTTGATGAAGCAGGAGGTGTCTACAAGTCGCAGGACCCGACCCATTGGGCAAAGCAAGCAGTGATGGCTTCCCAAGGGGAATGGCGCAAATTGAGGGTCTTCCAGGAAGCGTTAAAGAAAAATGAATAAAAACCTGACAGGCTTCGTCTAAAAGCCGGAGCCTGTAAACAATTCATATCTGTCGGTTGTCCTATCTTGCGAACCTTAAACCACTTTGTGTTTGCAACATCTCAGCGTCCTTCGGAAATTCTTCGTAAAATATAAATATTACCTCCTGCTGGGGATTGTCTTTGTAGCAGCTGGTAACTATTTCAGGGCCTGGCAGCCTCAGGTGATCCGAGAAGCCCTCGACTATGTACTGGAGCAATTGAAAGCTTATCAGGTAGCTGACGGACCAACCAAAGAAGTCATCCTTGGGTCTTTGAGTGGCGCATTATTCCGCTTCGGTGGACTAGTCGTCTTACTAGCCCTAATCATGGGTGTCTTCATGTACTTTATGCGCCAGACGATCATCGTGATGTCCCGTCTGATTGAGTATGATCAGCGCAAGGAAATCTATGATCATTACCAGCAACTCGATAAGGGTTTTTACAGACGTAACAGGACCGGTGATATGATGGCCAGGATTACGGAGGATGTCAATAAAGTCCGAATGTACCTTGGACCTGCGTTGCTTTATGGGATCAACCTGGTCACCCTCTTTGTGATGGTCATCTACGCGATGCTCAAAGTCGATGTCAGGCTGACCCTGTATTCACTGTTGCCATTGCCTCTATTATCCCTCTCCATCTATTATGTAAGCCGGATGATAGAACGACGGAGCCAGTCCATCCAGGCTAAACTCAGTCAGCTTACCGCCATTGTGCAGGAGGTTTTCTCCGGAATACGTGTGGTCAAATCTTATACACAGGAAAAGGCATTTGGTGCGCATTTTCAAAAGGAGAGTGAAGAATATAAACTCAAAAACATGTCCCTAGCGCTTGTGGAAGCCATGTTCATTCCCCTTATGATGGTGCTCATCGGAATGAGTACTATCCTGGTCATTTTCGTAGGCGGACTGCAGGTTTTTGAAGGTACAATCACGACAGGCAATATTGCAGAGTTTGTCATCTATATCAATATGCTGACCTGGCCTGTGACATCTATCGGATGGATTGCTTCGATCGTTCAGCAGGCAAATGTTTCGCAGGGTAGGATCAATGAATTTCTCGATACAAAGTCCGCTATCCAGAATACAGGGAGCCGCAAGGGACCGATTAAGGGACAGCTCGCATTTGATCACGTCACCTTTACCTATCCGGATTCAGGGACCATGGCGATCAATGATCTCTCATTTACCGTGGAGCAAGGTCAAAAAGTAGCGATCATTGGTAAAACAGCTTCCGGAAAATCAACCATTGCAGATCTTATATTGCGGATGTATGATCCGACCAAAGGTAAAATCATGGTGGATGGCATACCCTTGCAGGATTATGAGTTGACTTCGCTCCGGGAAAACATCGCGTATGTACCCCAGGATGTATTCCTGTTTTCAGATACCATCGAAGCCAATATCAAGTTTGGCAGCCAGGAGTCCTCCCGCGAGGTGGTTGAGCAGTATGCGCGACATGCGGCTGTATATGACGACATCATCGGCTTGCCGGAGGGTTTCGATACGCGCATAGGGGAGCGGGGCATTACCCTGTCCGGAGGGCAGAAACAGCGGATTTCCATAGCCCGTGCACTGATCAAGCATCCTGAAATTGTGATCCTCGACGATTGCCTTTCGGCTGTGGATACCCAAACCGAACATACCATTATAGATTTCCTCAACAAGGAATTGTCCAATAAGACTGCCATTATTATCACTCACCGGATTCTGGGGATGCTCGAGTATGATAAAATCCTGGTGATCGACAACGGGAGACTGGTGGAAGAAGGTACCCATGACCAGTTGATCTTGACACATGGCCACTACTACGAACTCTGGCAGCAACAGCAGCTGTCCGGCATCTTCGAAGAAGAGAATATGGTACCCTGACTACCTGCTGAACGGACTGTTAGGATATTCCAATTATAAACTTAGATTTGTAAAACAAAAATGTGAGGCATGTCGAATAGTAACGATTCCAGATTTGAAAATGTCTACTCCAAAAAGGTGAAGGCAGGCAGCAGGCGGACCTATTTTTTTGACGTTCGGAAGACACGTGGTGAGGATTTTTACATTACGTTGACGGAGAGCACCAAAAAACACAACTCCGACAGTTATGAGCGCCACAAGATTTTCCTGTACAAGGAAGACTTCAACCGCTTCTTAGCCTCGCTTCAGGAAGTAGTCGACCATGTTAAGGTTGACCTGATGCCAAACTATGATTACGAAGAGTTTGATCGCAAACAGGCAGAGTGGGAAGCTAATAATCAGAACCAACCGGAAGGTCAAGAAGGACGTGAGAGCAATGGCGATAACGACGAGATTGCCTGGTAGTCTTACTACTTTTTACAGTTGTATACTTGTATGCTGATTACCGGATTTTTTGAATAATCAGATTTTCTGATTCATTCTCCGCACGTAGCGTCAATACATATTGCCCTGGTGGGATATCATCCATGTTGTTTTCTATTCGTGGTCCCGGAGCAGTGTACTTTTCAGTCCATATTGGTTTCCCCTCAACATTATATAAGGTCAGCGTAAGTTCATCAACTGCTTTCAGGACATCCACGATCAAACTTGTACCCATCGGATTGACAACCTTAAAGCTCAATCCGGAGGTGAATGTCCGCACGAATCTTAAAGGGGATGAAATCCTGGATTGATCATCCTGGATGAAGTCAATCCTGTACGCATATCTTGCAGCCCCTGCGACCTGGACATCAGCGAATCTATATTGATCCTCGCCTTCTTTCAGATTTACCTTTCCAATCGGCAAGAAATTATTTCCTCCATCCATAGACCGCATCACTTCAAACTGGTGACCAAATGAAGCGTCCGCCACTACCCAGTCCAGTTCAATCTGATCTTTTTCACGCGAAGCAGTAAAGGAGATAAATTCAATATCAAGCGGAGGATTGGTAATCTCGAGGACATACAATCCATAGTTTTGGTCAGAAGCGATAATGATACCTGATTGGAGAAACGGATAGACACCCCAGCATCCATTGTAGCCATTATAATCGGTGTTGTCCGGATAGGTATCATAATACGCGACCAGGGTAATGTCTAATGGATTTGAAATATCAAATACCTGCACCCCATCATGATAATACGCCAGGTATGCGAAGTCTCCATGGATAAACGGATTGTGAACGATACTGGAACCCGGGGCACCGGGACCTAGCAATTCGGAATAGAAAGTGTGGAAGTCATCCGAGGATATGTTGAGCGGATCTGACACATCGACGAGCTTGACATCACTGCCATGGGTCTCATCAGCCATAACTAGCATATTTCCTTCGCTGTTGAGCCAACTGCTGTGGTTATAACCAGGTTCCGGATAATTTTCAACTGTACCTACTACTGTAAAATTGGGTAGTGTACTGAAATCATACATCTGGAGTTTGGACAGGCTTCCATGGCTGCAATAGGCTATGTTATCACGCACAAATGCTTCATGGACATACCCTCCACCGACACCATTCAAGGGTACATTCCAGAAGGTGGTTGGATCTGCAGGATTAGAGGCTAGATCAAGAATGACAAGTCCGTTGCTTACGGAATTAGATCCGGAAGCATATAACTTTCCGTTTTGTTCGTCGACAAAAATATTGTGGGTCTTATTCCAGAAGGCAACCGTCTGTTTGACCATGGTCACGGTGGCTGGTACCTGGCTCAAATCAAAAATCAGGAGTCCGGATGTACCTTCGTCTGCAGCGGCATAGGCATAATTTCCATAGGTTTTGAAATCGCGCCATAAGGACTGGTTGTTTGTGCCCGAAGGGGAATTGAGTACGTGATACGTATAGATGACTTCAGGATCTGCGGGAACGGTCACATCTACGAAAAAGATATCCTCTATCCCGCCGATGATCGCGATTTCTGTTCCGTTGTTGTGTCTGAAGCCCCAGCAATCATTATACTGAGATCCATAACGGGTCGGCAAATTTGGCAGGTCCAGATTGCTGAGCATCGTCATGTTAAAGGATGCCTGAGTGATGGCCAATGACGGCCATGCGATGACGATAAACAACAAAAATTTCATATGATTTTACTTAAGCCCGGAACAAAAACATCTCTTGATCTGATAAAGATCAGGTTTTCTGGCCGGTATTCAAAGGATATTTTCCGGTAAAGCTTCGATATGTCGGATCATGTCATCATTGATGTCCAGATGGAACACCCAACGGATCAGTCTGTCTGAGATCGCCAGGCATGTGATGTTTTTGGCTGTCAAAGCAGCGGCTACCTGCGGGCCGGTGAGGTGATCTGCTACCCGGAAGATGACGATGTTGGTGGCCACAGGAAAGACTTCGCCGACCCATGGCATGGATTCCAGTTTGCGTGCGCATGCTCTTGCCCGCAGATGGTCATCTTTGAGGCGATCGATATGGTGATCAAGGGCATAGATGCCGGCGGCAGCCAGGTATCCGCTTTGACGCATTCCACCTCCCATGACTTTCCGGATTCTACGCGCATAAGCGATTGTTTCCTTATCACTAATCAAAACAGATCCAACAGGTGCCCCAAGTCCTTTAGAAAGGCATATTGAAATACTGTTAAACAATTTACCATAAGCTAATGGCGAATCACCTGTTTCCACTAATACATTAAACAACCTTGCTCCATCCAGATGCGTCCTTAGTTCGTGTGTGCGGGCCGCGGACATAAGTGCGGTCATTTCATCAAGCGTATAATAATTGCCTCCACCCATGTTGATAGAGTTTTCAAGAATAAGCAGTCGTGAATTTGGATTCCAATCTGCTTTTGGTTTTACAGCATCATGCACCATTTGTGGTGATATAATACCTTTGTTTCCTCGTGTGACATGCATTGAAACACCGGAATGAAAAGCGTGCCCTCCTAATTCATATCGGTAGATGTGAAAAATCTCATCGCATATGATTTCATCGAGTGGCTGAGTCTGTGCCTTGATGGCTATTTGATTGGTCATCGTCCCGGATGGACAGAATAAGGCGGCTTCGTGACCGAACATAGCTGCCATCTTTTTTTCAAGCTCATTTGTTGTCGGGTCCTGGCCGAAGACATCATCACCTACCTCTGCCTTCATCATGGCAGCGAGCATGGCAGGTGTGGGTTTGGTGATGGTGTCGCTGGTGAGATTTATTTGAATATGGTTCATATGATATTGCTGTTCAACGGTAAACGGTAAACGGTAAACGGTAAACGGTAAACTGTCAACTGTCAAC
>Ga0163152_10002246_pt1 | contig 28037 bp, 23 predicted proteins | sample OliLakLV19MP8IB2_FD_148635 | JGI IMG/M metagenome (GOLD analysis project Ga0163152, IMG submission 148635) | Freshwater microbial mat bacterial communities from Lake Vanda, McMurdo Dry Valleys, Antarctica - Oligotrophic Lake LV.19.MP8.IB-2 | ecosystem: Environmental > Aquatic > Freshwater >...
CGTGCGACGCGCACGTCGTCCACGTAGAACGCCGAGCCGCCCGCCGGAGCACCACGCGCGACGAGCTCGAGCTTCTGCACGTTGCGCCCGGCCGGGAGGTCGGCGCGCACGCGCGTCCACGCGCCGGCCGCGTCCGGCGCGCGCACCGGCTGTCGGCGGCCGTCGTCGAACACGAGCTCGACGCCGAACTTCGCGCCACGGTCCTCCGGCACGAGGATCAGGTAGTCGAGCACGTCGCCTTCGCGCGTCTCGAACGCCGCGATCGGCACAGCGACCGCGGGATCGGCGGCCTGCTGGATCGGACGCGCGGTGATGAACGCCAGGACGCGGCCCGACGGAACGTCGGCTGCGCGGACCGGTGACGCGGCGGCCAGCGCCAGGAGTCCGGACACGACTGCACGCATGGGGGCGAGAGAGTCTACCGCACGTCGCGCGGAAGTCCGTGATCCGCGGCCGCGCAAGCCCTAGCCTCGCGCGGGACGCCTTGACGACCTGCACCCAGAGAGAGCGCACGCGCGAGGCCTGGGCCCTGTACGAACGCACGGTCCAGGACCCGGCGAGGACGGTTGCCCTCCTGCGCCGCCTGCACGGTGCCCGCCCGCGCGTCCTGGGCGAGGATTTCGCCGGTACGGCGGCGCTCTCGCGCGCCTGGGTCGAGCGCGTCGCGGGAGGCCGCGCGTTCGCCGTCGACCTCGACGCGGAGGCGCTGGCCTTCGCTCCCGATCCGCGCGTGGAGTGTCGCGCCGACGACGTGCGCTCGGCCGCGGTCGCCGATCTGGGTCCGTGCGACGTCGTGCAGGCCGGCAACTTCTCGCTGGGCGAGCTGCACACGCGCGCGGACCTCGAGGCCTGGGCGCGCATGGCGCACGCGCGACTCGCGCCCCATGGCATCGCCGTCGTCGACACGTACGGCGGCGAGTCGGCCTGGCGGCTGGGCGTGCTCGAGCGTCGTCGGGCCGAGGAGGGCGGCGAGGAGCTGCGTTGGACGTGGGAGCAGCGCTCGGCCGACCCGTTGACGGGAGAGGTCGTCGACGCGCTCTCCTTCCGCGTTCTGCGCGCCGGCGAGGTCGTCGTCGATCTGCCCGATGCGTTCGTCTACCGCTGGCGGCTGTGGAGCGTGCCGGAGCTCGTCGACGTGCTGCGCGCGGCCGGTTTCGTGCGAACGGAGGTCCACGTCAACCTCCCCGACGCGAACGGCGCGGCGCGCGCGTGCTCCGACGGCGCAGCGCTGCACGGCGGGTGCGTCGCGCTGGTCGTGGGCCGCGTCTGAGCCCGGATGATTCACGAACGCCGGGTCAGTGCGCGATTGAATCGGCGGACCGTCGCGCCACCGCATGCCGGAACGACCCGCGAATCTGTGCCGAATCAAACTTCAGTCGTGAGGCCCGGCAGCGGCGCATCCGAGCGCCGACATGGCGCTGTGCCCCCTGGTATCAGGAAAAGCACGCGACGCGTGTGAGTTCAGTACCCGCAGCCCGGTCAGCGTCGACCACTCCACTGCCAGATGCTCTCGACCACGTTCCATTCGTCCAGCCGCGTAGGAAGCCCCAGGGTCCAGCCCGATCGAGCGGTGGTAGCAGCCTCGCCCACCTGAGGCTTCGTGAATCATCAGGGCTGAGCTACTACTTCCGAAAGTCTGCGCGCGCAGCGCAGATTCTTTCGGATGTCGTAGCTCCGGCGCCGGGGGCGCCGCGCCGCCCGTCAGGCGGCGAGGAGGGGGAGGCCGCGTGTCGCGGCCGACGCGGGGGAGGGTCCGCCTCCCCCGCCAACAAGGACTCAGCGCGGGCCAAAGCCTCACGCGTTGGGTTGCGGGCATCGCCCGCGCTGAGAGCCCGTGAAGAAATCGATCGTACGGGCTCTCTGATCCTGGTGGCGCCGCTCCGCGGCGCGAGCGCGCACGACCGCCGATTCAATCCGGTGGCGCACCGACGGGAGCCGTCGAACGCGCGAACGAATCCGCGTCAGCGCGGCGACGCGCCCCCGCTCGCAGCCGGAGCGGGCGCGGGCGTGTCGAGGTTCAGGCGCTCCCTTGCCGCGCTCTCCTGGAGGAGGTGCGCCATCTTCGCCACGTCGGGCGCGAGGCCGGTGAGGAGCAATTGGCTCCCACCCAACGGCAGGATGGATTGCACCTGTTGATCGGGATAGAGTTGCCGCAGCGTGGTCGCCATCATCCGCGCGTCAAGCGGCTGCACGTCGATCACCGTGATGACGAGCACGGCGGGATGGTGGGCGTACTCGGCCAACGCCGCCGCGTCGACTTCGGTGGCGTGAGCCTTCAGCACGCCGGAATCGCCCTGGTTCGTGGAGAGGATCCTGACGAGGACGGGCTCGATGCCCTGCGGAGGCACGAGCACGAGCCCGTTCTGGATCAGCATCGTCTCGACGACCCGCCAGGTTTCCGCGGCCGGAACTGTGAGATCGCGCTGAAGGCCTGAGCTCGTCCGCAGGAGCAGCGCGCGCGTCTCGTCGGGCACGAGAAAGCGCACACCCGTCGCTTCCTCCATCTCCACCAGCACCTCGTGGAGGCTGGTACCTTTCTCCAGCGCGAGGTCCCGGCTCGCGCGCGGGAGCATCGGACCGAGCTGCGCCGCCGGCGACGATGCGGACCCGGAGCTCCGCGACGACTCGGGGTTGGCTCGGCAAGCGACGACACCGAGCAGCGCGAGGACGGACAGCGTGTGCACGTTCGAGGACGTCATGCGCGCACGGTACAGTGCCGCGATACGGTGCCAAGCACGACCTCGACACCTTCGCGATACGGTGCCAAGCACGACCTCGACACCTTCGCGATACGGTGCCAAGCACGACCGCGACACCTTCGCGGACGACGCCGACGGCCGCGCTCGCGGCGAGGCGAACCTGTCGGGGTTGTTCCTGGCACCGTACTTCCGTACTGGGGGCCGGCGCGCGTCCAGGGTCTGGAAGCCCGTGTCCAGGAGCTGGATCGGTCGTCTCCCGCGTGGGTTCGGCATGCGTGTGTGCCTGGCACCGCGCTTGCTTGGGGCCGCTTCCGTAAGAGACTCGCCAACTCGCACACCTGGTCGAATCTGGCCTGCCACCCGCTCCAGGGCCTGGGACAGGAACACCGAGGAAGCGTGCGGACGGCGATCCCGTGACCTGGATCCTCCTAACCATGCTGGCGCTGGGCCTCGCGCTCAGCCTCGCGCTGATCGCGGTGCGTCGTGCCGAACTCGTGCGGTTGCGAGGCACTCTGGCCGAGCGGCATCGCGCACGCGCGACCGGCAGCCATCAAGCGCGCCTGCAGCACCCGCACATCGACCTGTCGCGCTGCATCGGTTGCGGCAGTTGCGTAGCCGCGTGTCCGGAAGAGGGCGTGCTCGAGCTCGTGCACGGGCAGGCGCTCGTCGTGCACGGTGCGCGCTGCGTCGGCCACGGGCGTTGCGCGGCCGAGTGCCCCGTCGGAGCGATCGTGCTGACGCTGGGCGACCTGCGCGAGCGGCGCGACCTGCCCAACCTGCAGGAAAACCTCGAATCGCCGAGCGTGCCCGGTCTGTTCCTGGCCGGCGAGGTGACCGGTTACGCGCTCGTGCGCACGGCGATCGCGCACGGTGCTGCAGTCGCGGACGTGATCGGACGGCGGACCCGCGAGGCACGCGCGCCGGCGCCGCTGCGTGCGCGGCCCATCACGGCGCGGTACGGGGGCGGCGAGGGCGGCGGCGGCATCGCGCTGGCCGAGCCGCTCGCGCCGGAGGAGCCCGTCCTCGACCTCGTCGTCGTCGGCGCGGGGCCGGCCGGGTTGAGCTGTTCGCTGCGCGCGAAGGAGCTGGGCCTCGCGTTCGTGACGCTCGAGCAGGACGAGGTCGGCGGCACGGTGGCCAAGTACCCGCGCCGCAAGCTGGTCATGACGCAGCCGGTCGACCTGCCTCTGCACGGTCGACTGGATCGCACGAGCTACTCGAAGGAGGAGCTCATCGAGCTGTGGCACGACGTGGCGCGCCAGCACGCGCTGCCGATCCGCTCGGGCGAGGAGTTCACCAAGGTCGAGAAGCTGCACGACGGCACGTTGCGCGTGCACACGCGCAGCGGGCACCACGACGCGCGCCACGTCGTGCTGGCGCTGGGGCGGCGCGGCACGCCGCGCAAGCTAGGCGTCCCCGGCGAGGAACTCTCCAAGGTCGCGTACTCGCTGCTCGACGCGCACTCGTACCAGGGACGGCGCATCCTGGTCGTCGGCGGCGGCGACAGCGCGGTCGAGGCCGCGCTGGGGCTGGCCGACCAGCCCGGGAACCAGGTCTCGATCTCCTACCGCAAGGAGGCGTTCTTCCGTCTCAAGTCGCGCAACGAGCAGGCGATGACGGAGGCGCTGCGCACGGAGCGGATCCAGGCGTTCTTCGGCAGCGCGGTGACCGCGATCGAGCCCGACCGCGTCGTCCTGCAGCTGGCCGACAGGACTGCGGGGACGCTCGAGAACGACGAAGTCTTCGTGTTCGCGGGCGGCACGCCGCCGGTCGAGGTGCTCGAAGCGTCCGGAGTCTCCTTCGATCCGGCCGAACGCGAGCAGGCGACGCCGTTGGCGGACCAGGGCACGGGGCTCTTGAAGGCGCTGGGCGTCGCGCTGGGGATCGTCGTGGTCGTGCTGGCCTGGGCGTTCGTCAACCGGGGGTACTACACGGCGCCGCTCGCGGAGCGGCCGCACCATCCTGCGCATGGGCTGCTCGCGCCGAGCGGGACCATCGGGCTTGCGTGCGGGATCGCCGCGGCTGCGCTGGTCGTCGTGAACCTCTCCTACCTGGCGCGGCGCGCGCGGCGCTTCACGTGGATCCCGGGATCCCTGCAGGCGTGGATGACGTCGCACGTCGCGACCGGGATCGGCGCGCTGATCCTGGTTCAGGTGCACGCAGCCATGGCGCCGCGCGCGACGGTCGGCGGGCACGCGCTGTGGGCGATGTCCTTCCTGATCGTGACGGGCACGATCGGCCGCTACCTGTACTCGTTCGTACCGCGCGCGGCGAACGGGCGCGAGTTGGAGCTGGACGAGGTGCGCTCGCACCTGACGGCGCTCTCGGCCGAGTGGGACAACAGCCGCGGCGGGTTCGCCGAGACGCTGCGGAAGGAAATCGACCGGCTCGTCACCGAGGAGCGCTGGCAAGGCTCGTTCCTGGGTCGCGTCCGCGCGCTCGTGACGAGCCAGCGGCGGCTGCGCAAGCGGCTGGCCCAGCTGCGCCGGACGGCCGAGGCCGAGGGCGTCGCGCGCGAGCACATCGACCGGCTGATGGACCTGGCGCGCCGCGCGCAGCACACGGCGCTGATGGCGTCGCACTACGAGGACCTGCGCGCGATCCTCTCCTCGTGGCGCTACTTCCACCGCTGGGTGGCGCTCTACATGGTCCTGCTCGCGACGTGGCACGTCGTCCTGGCCCTGCGCTACGCGGCGCTCTTCGGGTGAAGATGCGCGGCGCCGGTTTCGTGCTCGCGGCCGCCTCGGCGTTCCTCGTCGTCGTGATCGCGACATGGGACTCGCAGGAGCGCAGCTCGCCCGGCCCCATCACGCTCGTCCACGAACGGTCGGCGGAGATCGATGGCGACGACTGCAAGGCCTGCCACGGCGAGATCGGCTCGTCGATGCGCGCGGCCTGCGCGGTCTGCCACGCCGACGTCGAGGAGCAAGTCGCGCGCGGCACGGGATTCCACGGCCAGATCGCCGACGTCAGCCGCTGCGGGACTTGCCACGGCGGGCACCACGGCGAGGAGTTCGAGCTGGCCGGCCGCGGCGCGTTCGCGCTGGCGGGGGTCGCCGATCGCGACGCGTACCGCCACGAAGGGCTGGCCTTCGCGCTGGGCGGCGACCACCTGAGCGGACTCTCCTGCAAGGCCTGCCACGAGCACGCCGACGACACACTGCTGGCCAAGGGCACGCATCGATTCGGAGGCGAATCGCAGGCTTGCACGAGCTGTCACGAGGATCCGCACGCGGGTCGTCTGGCCGACTGTCGCGCGTGCCACGGCGAAACCGAGCCGTTCCCGCGCGTGGCCGAATTCGAGCACCCGGCGAGCTTCGCCCTGGCCGGCGCGCACGCCTTGGCGGGCTGCGTCGAGTGCCATCCGCGCGGTAGTGCGTACGCGATCGAGACCGGCGGCTCGGAGCAGGCGACGCGCGCGGCGCGCAGCTGCGAGACGTGCCACGTCTCGCCGCACCGCCAGCCGTTCCTGGCCGCCTCCGCGACGCGCCTCGCGGTGGACGCCGGCGCCAGTTGCGCAGGTTGCCACCCGGTCGAGGGCGGGCCGTTCCAGCAGCCCGCGCCGCTCTCGATCGCGGACCATGCCGCGACGGGCTTTCCCCTCGTCGCGCCGCACGCCAGCGTGGCGTGCGCGGAATGTCACCCGCGGCTCGCGGCGCAGCCAGAGCACGCACCGGCGTTCGCCGCGTTCCGCGCGGCGTATCCGGGGCGTTCGCCCGACGACTGCGCCGCGTGCCACGCCGATCCGCACGCCGGCCAGTTCGCGAGCGGCCGCTTCGCGGGACAGGGTTGCCTGGCGTGCCACGCGCGCGAGCACTTCGATCCTCCCGCGTTCACGACGGCCGAGCACGCGCGCACGGACTTCCCGCTGACCGGCCGTCACCAGGACACGGCTTGCAGCGCCTGCCACGTGCAGCTCGACGGCAGCTCGCGCCGCTTCCACGGCACGGCCACGGCCTGCTCGGCCTGCCACGCCGACGCGCACGCGGGCTTCTTCGCGCGCGCTCCGGGCGCCGACGCGCGCACTGCCGGCGAGTGCGCCGCGTGTCACACGACGGCCAGATTCGCCGAGGTCGCCGCCGAACGCTTCGACCACGGACCTCGCACGGGCTTCGTTCTCGAGGGCCAGCACGCGACCGCCGGTTGCGAAGCCTGCCATGTGCCGCGCGCCGCGCCCGACACCAGCGGACGGCGCTTCGGAGCGGTCGCCGACACGTTCACGGGAACGGCGCAGGCCTGCGCCACGTGCCACTTCGACGTGCACGGCAGCTTCTTCGCGGCGCGCGCGGCGCCGAGCGGCGCGGCGCCGGATTGCAGCACGTGCCACGACGCGCACGGCTTCGAGCGTGCGGACCAGAACTTCGACCACGGGCGCTGGACCGGATTCGTGCTCGACGGTGCGCACGCGCGGTCGGATTGCGCGACGTGCCACCCGGCTCCGGCGGCGGGCGAGACGGCCAGCCGCGCACTGCGCTCGACCGTCTACAAGGGCGAAGGCAGCTTCGGCGATTGCAGCACCTGCCACATCGACGTGCACGGCGGCTCGTTCGACGGAACCGGAAGACCGCAGCGAGTCGGCGACCGCGTGGGCTGCGCGCGCTGCCACACGACGGAGTCGTTCGACGCGCGCGAGGGCTTCGACCACGCCGCGTGGACCGGCTTCGCGCTCGACGGCGCGCATGCGCGCTCGCAGTGTTCCAGCTGTCACGAGCCCCTATCGGCACCCGAGCACTCGGGTCGCAGCTTCGCGCGCGCCGCGGGCACGCGTTGCACGGATTGCCACGCCGATCCGCACGTCGGGCAGTTCGCGCACGACGGAAGGACGGACTGCGCCCGGTGTCACACTCCGACGGCCGACTTCCTGACGGTCCGCTTCGATCACCAGCGCGATGCGCGTTTCGCGCTCGACAAGACGCACGCGCGGCTCGACTGCTCGGACTGCCATGTGCCCTGGCCCGTGCCGGGCGGCGGCAGCGCCGTGCGCTACAAGCCGTTGGGTGTCGTGTGCGGCGATTGCCACGACGCGCGCGGGGACGACGACTTGCGCGAGCTCGAGCGCGAGCTCGAGCGCGACGATCGCCGTGGCCGCGGTCGAGGCCGCGGTGGCGACGACAAGGACGAGAGAGGAGGGTCGCGGTGAGTGCCGCAGTCCTGATCCTCGCGCTGCTCCTGGCGCCCGCTGCCGTGGCGAGCGTTCCGGCCGAGGACGTGCGCATCGAGGTGCGCGTGACCAGCGTCGCCGGCTCGTCGCTGTACATCGACCACGGCGCGAGCGACGGCCTGGCGGAGGGCGACCGCGTCCAGTTCCGCCTCGACGGCAACGCGGCCGCGAGCGGAGTCGTCGTGACGGTCTCGGCCAACAGCGCGCGCGTCGAGCTCGATCCCGGTGCCCAGAGACCGCCAGTCCGCACGCGCGGCGAAGTGTTCGTGCCCGACACGCGCCCCGGCGCCGTGGAGGCCGCGCGCGACGCGGCGAACTCCACGGCGCCATCCGCCGTCGACCATCCGCCCTGGACGCACCCGCCCGAGACGTGGAGCCAGGATCGTCCGCTGCTCGCGCCGGCGTTCGGCATTCCGCCCGAAGAACGCGAGAGCCGCGTGCACGGCCGCACCTGGATCCGGTTCGACGGCACGTGGGGCGAGGACGATCAGACGTACACGCTCGGCGCGATGGGCGCGGATGCGACGCTCGACAACCCGTTCGGCGACGGCGGCGCGGTGCGATTCGACGCGGAGGTCTTCGTGCGCCAGAGCGATGTCGCGGACGGACTCTACGGCTACGACGACACGCGCCTGCGCATCGATCGACTCTCCTACGAGCTCGGCGGCACGAAGGATCGCCCGAACCGCTTCGCGTTCGGCCGTTTCCTGCAGAAGGAGTTCCCCGAGCTGGGCCTGCTCGATGGGGCCGAATGGAGCCATCGCACGCAGGTCGGCAGCCGCTTCGGCGCATCCCTCGGATGGATGCCGGAGCCTTTCGCGGACCTGACCTCCTTCCAGGACGTGCAGGCCGCGCTCTTCTACCGCCACGCCTTCGACGCTGACGAGCGCGCCACGTTGGGTGCCGCGTACCAGAACACGTGGCACGACGGCGAGCAGGATCGCAACCTCTTCGTCTTGCAAGGCGAGGTGCGCCCGTCGCGCGAGCTGAGCCTGCGCGCGTCCGCCTGGGTGGACATCTACACGTCCGACGACGTGCTGAAGGACAGCGGGCCCGAGCTGACCGAAGCGCAGGTCAGCGGCACGTGGACCGCCGCGAGCGGCGCCGGCGTCAGCCTCTACCTGTTCGAGCGCCGCTTCCCCGAGATCCTGCGCGACGAGTTCCTCGAGCCGCCGCCGCGCGAGATCGTCGACGGCGTCCTCGACCGCGCCGGCGTGAACGGCTGGGTGCCCGTGTCGACGCGCGTGCGCATGACCGGTCGCTTCGAGATCTGGAGCGACCAGAGCGACGAAGGCCTGAACGGCGAGATCGGCGCTTCGCTGCGCGACGCGCTGGGCGATTCCAGCGACTTGTCGGGCACGCTCTTGTGGGCCGACGGCTCGTACAGCAGCGGCCCCGGCGCACGCCTGCAGGCGCGCAAGACGATCGGCACGACGACCGCCGGGCTGGGCTGGCAATCGTTCTGGTACGACCAGAAGGACTACGGCGGCGACGACTCGGAGCTCGCGCAGCATTCGCTGTTCGGCTCGCTCGACGTCGCGCTGTCGGAGCGGTGGGACCTTTCGCTCCTGTTCGACCGCTCGATCGGCGACGACCTCGATTCCTGGACCGCTGGCTTCCTGCTGCAGATGCGCTTCTGAGGTGAACACGATGAAGAACCATCGCCGTCTCGGCCTGCCGCGCGCGCACCTCGCCGTGCTGGCGCTGGCCGTGGCGCTCGGCCTGCTCGCCTGCGCGATGGACGGCGGCAACAAGCACTCGTGGAAGCCGGTCGCGCCGCAGCAGTGGCAGGACGCGCGCGGCCCCGTCGTGCCGCACGACACGTTCCCGCGCGACTGCTCGCTCTGCCACGAGGGCCAATCCTGGCACGTCATCCGCGACGATTTCGTCTTCGATCACGCGCAAGAGACGGGCGTGCCGCTCCTCGGCGCGCACGCCCAGGCGGAATGCCTGCGCTGCCACAACGACCGCGGACCGGTCGCGCAGTTCGCGCAACAGGGCTGTTCCGGATGCCACGAGGACGTGCACTTCGGCAAGCTCGGCGACGCCTGCACCGTCTGCCACCTGGAATCGGCCGTGGATTGGCGCCCCAAGGCGGCGATCGCGGAGCACGCGCTCACGCGCTTCCCGCTCGCCGGCGCGCACGCATCCGCAGCCTGCTGGGCCTGCCACCCCGGCGCGCAGGTCGGCAACTTCGACCGCGCCAGCACGGAGTGCATCGCCTGCCACGCCGACGACCTGGCGCGCGCGGTGAATCCCGATCACCAGGCGCAGGGCTGGACGGACAACTGCCAGCGCTGCCACCTGCCGACCGACTGGTCGGAAGCGGGCTTCGAGCACGGCTTCTTCCCGCTGCAAGGCGGCCACGACAACGTGAACTGCGCTGCGTGCCACCCGGGCAACGTCTTCACCGGCACGCCCACCGCTTGCTTCGCCTGTCACCAGGACGACTACCGCGCCACGACCGATCCGAACCACGCGTTCGCGGGCTTCCCGACGACGTGCGAGCAGTGCCACACGATCCAGTCGTGGGAAGGCGCCAAGTTCGACCACACGAGCTTCCCGCTGAACGGCGCGCACGTTGGCATCGGCTGCAACGCGTGTCACGGCGGCGGCGTGTACCGCGGGACGCCCAGCGCGTGCTTCGCGTGCCACCAGGACGACTACAAGGGAGCGCGCGACCACGTGAGCGGGAACTTCCCGACGACGTGCCAGGATTGCCACACGACCTCGACGTGGCGCGGCGGCGACTTCAGCCACCGCGGCATATCCAACGGCTGTTCCGTGTGCCACCTCGACGACTACCAGGCCACGACGCGGCCGGACCACGAGACCGGCGGGTTCCCGACGACGTGCGAGAGCTGCCACCAGACGAGCACGTGGGAGGGCGCGAGCTTCAACCACGGCGGCATCACGTCGGGCTGCGTGGTCTGCCACATGGACGACTGGCAGTCCACGACGCAACCGAACCACGCGGCGAACGGCATCTCGACCACCTGCGAGCTGTGCCACAACACGCGCTCGTGGGGCGACGGCAGCTTCACACACACGCAATTCCCGATCACGGGCGACCACGGCGGCCTCTCGTGCCAGCAATGCCACCCGAGCCGCGGCTCGTTCCAGCAGTTCACGTGCACGAGCTGCCACGCGCACAACCAGCGCGACATGAATGACGAGCACGACCGCGTGCGCGGCTACGTCTACGAGAGCAACGCCTGCTACTCCTGCCACCCCAATGGCCAGTCGCGCTGAAGCAAGGGTGTCAGACACCCTGAGACAGAGGTGTCAGACACGTTCTCCCGGCTCCCTCGGCAGACATCTGCTCGCACGGGATCGTTCGCGGGAGAAGGTGTCTGACACCCTTGTCCACGGGGCGGCCGGTGTGGCACCGTTGACGGGTTGAAACGCTCCCAGGCATCGGTCGTCCTGGCGCTCGTCGTCGGGCTCCTCGTCCTGATCGTCGTCGCCACGCTCGTGCTGCGTTGGGCCGGCGCGAAGGCGCGTGCGGACGAGCTCGCGGCCTTGCGCGCGTCCTCGCAGGCGTCCCTGCCCGAGGACCTCGCTCCCGTCGATTCCGTGCGTCCCGAGCCCGCGCCGTGGCTTGCGCGCGTCGCGGGCGCCGTCCAACTGTGGGAACCGGGCGCCCTTGGCACGCCTGAGAGCTTCGCGGCGCTGCGCGAACGTTCGCAGAAAGGTGAGTTCGGGCCGCGGGTCGAGGCCGCGTTCGCCGCGCTCGAAGCCTGCGCCGGAGCGAACGCCGCGGACGCCGTGTTGCGCGTCGCCGCGATCCTCGAGGCGCGCGACGGCATCGTCGATCCGCCGCCGTGCGGTCGCGCGGCGATCGACCTCATGGTGCTGGGACACGCCGACCAGCTCGCGATCGCGCGCGAAGCGTCCGGCTTCGGGCCCATCGACCCGCGCGCGATCCTGGCTCAGCTCGAGGCCAGCGGCGCGGCCATCCCCGGCCTCCCGGCGATCGAGGTCGTCGCGCTGCGCAGCGCACTGAAGGTGGCCGTATTGCAGGCCGCGTGGAACGAACGGCCGGACGAGGTCGTCGCACTGCTCCGCGCGCAGCGCGACGTCGCGCGTATCTTCGAAAAGACCCCGCTGGCCATCGCCGGGATGATCGCGGCTTCGGCCGACCTGGGCTTGCTCGAGAGCCTCGAGCTCGCGCTGCCGCAGCTATCGCGCGAGGTCGATCTGGCCTGGCTCGAGGCGGAGCTCGGAGCCATCCGACCGCGCGATCGCCTGGCGCGCGCTGCGGAGGGCGAGCGGGCGTTCGGAAATCGCACCTACGAGGAGCTTCGACGCGGCCAGACACTGTCGGGTGTTCCGGGTCGCAACGAATTCCTGTCCGGTCTGACGCAATCCTTCGATCAGGCGACGTTCCTGCGGCGCACGCGCGCAGCGATCGAGAGCATGGGCAGCCCGGCGTTCCGCCGCGCGCCTCTGGAGGAACCGGGCTGGGTCGGGCGCACGTTGGCGCCGCTGGCCACGTACCTGACGCCCTACTCGCGCAGGCTCCTAGGCGTCGCGGACCTGCTCGAAGCCCGGATTGCATTGGCGCGCGTGGCCCTCGTCGCGTTCCGCGGCAACGCGCAGGAAGCGCTGACGACGCTGCCGAACACGGTCGATCCCTACGACGGCCGGCCCGTGCGCATGGCTCTCGGGCCCGACGGCATCGTCGTGCTGTGGTCGGTGGGCCAGGACGGCGTCGACGACGGCGGCCTGGACGACCAGCGCGACGTCGTGTGGCGCTTCAAGCTGCGCTGATCGCGTCGCGCGCCGCCTCAATGCGCGACAGCGCGTACTCGATGCCCGCCGGCGTGCGCGAGCCGTGCCACGAAAGGTACTCGCCGTCCGCGATCTCGAATCGGTGGCGCGGCAGTCCCGTCAGGGTCGCGAGCTCGTCCGCGTGCCGCTCCTGGAAGGGAAAAGGCTCCGTGCACAGCAGAACGGCCTGGGGCGCGAGGCCCGCGAGCTCCGCGGCCGTCACCTCCGGATAGCGCTCGGCGCGGTCGGCGAACACGTTCTGGCCGCCGGCCAGCTCGAGCAGCGCGCTGGCGTACGTGTCGGCATTCACGGTCATGAATGGCTTGCGCCAGATCAGGTACGCGAAACGCACACGCGGCTTGCCTTCCGCCTTCGTGCGCGCGTCGGCGATGCGGCGCTCGATCTCGGCCGCGATCGCCGCCGATTCCTCGACGCGATCCAGCGCCGCGCCGATCGAGCGCACCATCGCGGCCGTCTGCGGCGCGTCGCGCGGCATCGAGACGTGGCATTTCAGACCGGATCCAGCCAGCGCCTCGGCGTCCTCGCGCCGGTTCTCCTCCTCGTTCATCAGCACGAGGTCGGGCCGCGTCGCGACGATGCGCGCGACGTGCGGGTCCTTCGTCCCGCCGAATTTCTCGATGCGCGCGACGCCGGCCGCGGGGTGCACGCACCAGTCGGTGACGCCCACGAGGTCCTCGCCGCGCCCCAGCGCGAAGACGAGCTCGGTCAAGCTCGGGCAGAGGGAGACGATGCGCATCGTGCGACCATACTCAGCGTAACGTAGTCTCTGCGGGTCATGGCAGACAACGATGGAGACCTCTTCGAGGTCGGCCGGCTGCTCGACGACTACGCCCGCGCGGCGGAGGAGCTCGACCGGTTGCTCGCGGGCGACGCGCGCGTGCTGGCGCAGCGCGCTCCGACCGTGTCGGGGTGGTCGGCCATCGAGCACGCCAGCCATGCGACGCTGGCCAACGAGCTCGTGCTGCGCAACCTGGTCAACCTGGCGCGCGGCTCGGGGATGCTGGTGGTCGCCGACGCGACCCAGGACCCGCGGGCGCTGGCCGTCCTGGTGGCCGGAAAGCTGCCGCGCGGGCAGGTGCGGTCGCCGCGCATGGTCGTGCCGCCCTCCGACATCGACGTCGCGACCGCGCGTGAGTGGGCCGCACGTTTCGTCGACGAGGTGACCGGCTTCCGGCGCGGATTCGATCCGCGGCTCGAGCGTGCGCGGCTCTTCGTCCCCCACCAGACCCTGGGGCCGCTCGACCTGGGCCAGTGGGCGCGCTTCGGCGTCGTGCACACGCGCCATCACGTGGCGATCGCGCGCGAAGCGTTGGCCGCGCTGGGCTGACGCCGCGTCGCGCGCCGCGCGCAATTCCGCGCGGGACCACGAGGCTCAGAGAGGCCGTAGGATCGATTGTTTCTCGGTCTCTCAGTTCGACTCGAGGACCTCGGCCAGCCGCGCGAGCGAGCGGTGCAGCAGCACGCGCACCGCGCCCTCACTGCGCCCCATCTGCGTCGCGATCTCGGCGCGCGACAGGCCGGCGACGTGCGCCAGCGTGATCACCTCGCGCTGCTCCTCGGACAGGTGCTCGAACGCGCGCTCGACGCGCTCGACCTCCTCGCGCACCATCGCGTGGCCGCTCGGGCTCGAGAACGAGCCGTAGCGTCGCAGCAGGCCGACGTCGCCGTCCTGCGACGGCAGCTTCTGCTCGCGACCCGCGTCGCGTTTCTGCGCGCGCCAGTGGTCGGCGCGGTCGGAGATCTTCCGCAGCGCGGTCGTGTAGAGCCAGCGACGGAACGCGGACTCGCTCGGATGCTGGAAGCGGTGCGCCTGCTCCAGGATCTCGCGGCACACGGACTGCACGAGGTCGGAGCTCGATTCGCGCTGCCGCAGCTCGGGCCCCGTGCGCAGACGCACGAACGCACGCAAGCCGTCCAGGTGCAGCTCGAGCAGCGTTTGCATCGCGCCCGCGTTGCCCAGGGCCGCCTGCTCGGCCAGGTGTGCGCTTTCGTCGGGCATGCGTCGGAAACCTCGCAATCGATCCTAGCACCAGACGCTCGCGGGCAGCATGAACCCGCCCTCACGTCGTCCCGATCACGAGGAGCAGGCGTTCACTGGCCGCTTATCCGCCCACGTGGACCTGGTGACTGCGGATCCGCATGGGCGCGACGCACGCGCGCGGCGCCGCTCGGGTCACGCCCAAGGGAGTCCGAGAGGGCGGCAGCTCGCGCCATTCCGGACTCGACCCGAAGTTGATGCCTGCGCGCATCGCATCGAGTCGTGCCGTCGAGGTTGGAACTGTGGCCCTCTCGTACGATCCCTTCCAGCGTCCCTCGGGAATCGCTGCGACCACGACACCTTGAGCACCGCACGCAATCACGACTGGCACCACGGCTTCTCGGCGCCCGACGTGGTCTTCTCCTCCAACGAGCAGGAGCACGTCGTGCAGTTCTACGAGGACGACGCCTTCCTCGTGGATCTCGTGGCGCGCTTCCTGGGCGTCGGGCTCGTCGGCTCGGAGCCGCTCGTGGCCGTCCTCACGGAACCGCACCGCCATGCGGTGTGCGAGCGGCTGGCCGCCGTCGGCTTCGACGTCGACGCGGCGATCCACGAGGGCCAGCTGCGCCTCGAGGACGCGCACGCCATGCTCGATCGCCTGATGGTCGACCGCATGCCGGATGCGGATCGCGTGCGCATCCTGCTGGGCGGCGTCCTGCGCGAGAGCCAGCAGGGCAAGTTCGGCCGCAAGCGCACGCGCGTGTTCGGCGAGATGGTCGACGTCCTCTGGCGCCGCGGAGACGAGATCTCCGCGGTCCACCTCGAGGAGCTCTGGAACGGACTGCAGTTCAACCATCCGTTCCACCTCCTGTGCGCCTACTGCATGAACAGCACGTACCGCGAGACGCACGCGACGAGCGTCCACCAGATCCACAGGGTGCACACGCGCGCGTTGAGCGAAGCGGCGGGCTGAGCGAAGCGGCCCGCTGAGCGAGTCCGCGCTGAGCGAGTCCGCGCTGAGCGAGCCCGAGCCGAGCGAGCCATTCCCGCCGACCCCAGGGCGCCGGGTACGCTGATCCGCGGCGCGGGACCGCTCGCGTCGCCCATGAACGTCGAGCCCGACTCGGACGACTCACAGTTCCACACGACGCGCTGGAGCCTCGTCGCGGCGGCGGGCAATTCGGAACGTGCGCGCGAGGCGCTGGGCGAGCTGGCGCAGGCCTATTCCTTCCCGCTCTACGCGTTCGCGCGACGCCTGGGCGTGCCGGCTCACGACGCCGAGGACGCGGTGCAGAGCTTCTTCGCACGCTTGATCGCGACGAACGACCTGGCGCACGTCGTCGAGGGCCACGGGCGCTTCCGCTCGTTTCTGCGCGTCGCGCTGAAAAACCACGTGGCGAACCTGCGCGCGCGCGAGCGGGCCGAGAAGCGCGGTGGCGGCCGCGTGCGGCTCGGCATCGACCTGGCGGACGCCGAGGAGCGCTTCGTCGCGGACCGCGTCGACCCGGGTGCGGCCCCCGAGGAGGTGTTCGAGCGCGACTGGGCCCTGGCCGTGCTGGCGCGCGCGATGGCGCGGCTGGAGGCCGAGTACCGCGGCTCGGGTCGAAGCCCGGTGTTCGACGCGCTGCGCCCGCACCTGCAGGGCGAGCTCGATCCGGGCCAGGCGGCTCGCCAGCTGGGCCTCGAGCCGGGCGCGATCCGCGTCGCTGCACACCGCCTGCGCCAGCGCCTGCGCGCGGCGCTCGAGGCGGAGATCCGCGACACCGTCGGCGGGCCGGAGTGCGTGTCGGCCGAGCTCGACGAACTGTTCCGCGCGCTCGCCGCGCCGGATTCCGGGCGAGAGGTGTAACGGCAGCGCGCGCGGTGCTTCTCTTTCCGTGGCCACCCCCATGACTGCCCCCGTCACCTGCCCGCGCTGCGGCGCGCCGATCCAGCCCGTGTCGGGCGCGGGAGACCTGTGCGCGCGCTGCGTGCTGTCCGCCGCGCGCGAGGTGCCCGGTCCGGGTGATACCGGCCACCGTCCGCCGCCGCCGGCGCAGGCGGAGCTGGCAGAGCACTTCCCGGCGTACGAGATCGGCGCGTTGCTGGGCCAGGGCGCGACGGGCGCCGTGTACCGCGCGCGGCACCGCGCGCTGGGCCTGGAGCGCGCGCTCAAGGTGATCGGGCTCGACGTCGCCGCGCGACCGGGCTTCGCCGAGCGTTTCGAGCGCGAGGCGCGCACGCTGGCCGGGCTCGTGCACCAGAACATCGTCGCGATTCACGACGCTGGGCGCGCCGGGCCGTGGTTCTTCCTGGCGATGGACCTCGTGGAGGGCGCCGACCTGCGCCAGATGATCCGCGCCGCACGAATCGCGCCGCGCGAAGCGCTGGCGATCGTCGGGCAGATGTGCGACGCGCTGCAGTTCGCGCACGACAAAGGCGTCGTGCACCGCGACATCAAGCCCGAGAACGTGCTCGTCGACCGGTCGGGGCGCGTGCACGTGCTCGATTTCGGCTTGGCGCGGCTGATCGATCCCGACGTCGAGGCGTTGACTCGGTCCGGGGCCGTCGTCGGCACGCCGCTCTACATGGCGCCGGAGCAGTGGCGCTCACCGCTCGAGGTCGACCACCGCGCCGACATCTTCTCGCTGGGCGTCGTGTTCTACGAGCTGCTGACCGGTGAGCTGCCGGTCGGACGCTTCCCGCCCCCGAGCCACTGCGTGCAGCTCGACGTGCGGCTCGACAAGGTCGTGCTCAAGACGCTCGAGCGCGAGCCCGAGCGGCGCTACCAGAAGGTCAGCGATGTCAAGACCGACGTGCAGCACGTCGAGGCCGGGCGCAAGCCGCGCGCGGCACGGCACACGCCACCGTCGATTCTGGGCTCGACCCGGCCCACGTGGATGGATCCGACGCTGAAAGCCTTCGTCATCCTCGTGCTGGCTCTCAACGTGCTGGCCGTGATCGCCTTCCTCTTCTACGTCTTCTAGGAACGCTCGGACACCCTTGCGATGAACACCAACTTCACGGCCTCCGGTCCTGTCTTCACCATCCTGGCCTCGACGCTCGCGGTCATCACCACGATCTTCTGGATGATCGTGGGCTGGCGCGCGATGCGTGCGCACGAACGGATCGCCGACAAGCTCGACCCGCGGTAGACAGCGGTGTCAGACACTTTGCCCCGTCGACCGAGCGCGACGGCGGGAGAAGGTGTCTGACACCGCTGTTCACACCTTCTTGTGCACGATCGGGGAGGGGTGTTGGGCGTAGCCGAGGCGCGTGTAGAAGCCCAGCGCGGTCGAGCGGCTCTCGAGGTACACGCCGGGCAGTCCGCGCTTGCGCGCCAGCGCTTCGGCGTGCTCGAGGAGCGCGCGACCGACGCCGCTCGTGCGCCGCTTCTCGGTGACGATCAGGTCGTCGACGTGCAGGTAGGGTCCCCAGGCCATCGACATCATCGAGCGGTGTCCGATCGCGCCGACGAGCTCGCGGCCCTCGTACGCGCCCCACAGCTCGTAGCCCGCGTCGCTCTGCTGCTGAAAGCGGTAGAGAAACTCCTCCAGGTCCAGGTGCGGGCGCAGCTCGGCGACGACCGGGAACGCGGCCTCGACGTCGTGCGCGAAGATCATGCGGATGTCCATCACGCTCCCTCCACCACATCGACCGCGTAGCGCTTGCCCTCGCGCCGGAGCCTTCCGAACGCGTGATCCACGTCGTGGTAGAAGAGCCCGGTCCAGCGGCGCTCGGCGGCGCGCGCGAGCCATTCCGAGCGCACGTCCCAGCTCTTCACGACGTCCAGGTCGTAGGCCATGATGTAGGGCGGCTGCACGTGGTGCGCGGTCGGCACGACGTCGGACCAGAAGATCGCGCCGTCGTCGCGCTCGGCGTCGAACGTCACGACCGACACGCCGTCGGAGTGGCCGCCCAGCACGTGGATCACGAGGCCGGGCAGGATCTCCGTCGTGCCCGCCACGAGCTCCAGGATGCCGGCACGCTCGATCGGCTCGACGTCCTCGACGCGGTAGCTGCCCGAGCGCGCGTGACCCGGGCGCTTCGCGACCTCGAGCTCGATGCGCGGCAGGTAGTGCCGCGCAAGCGGGAACGTGGGCGCGAGCTGGCCGTCGCGCTCGACCACCCAGGCGCCGACGTGATCCCAGTGCGCGTGCGTGCCGACGACGTGCGTGACCTGCGACGCATCGACGCCGACGGCGGCCAGCGACTGGAGCAGCGTCGGCTGGCGCACGAGACCGTAGATCTCCGCGAGGTGCGGCGACCAGCGATCGCCGATGCCCGGCTCGATCACGACCTTGACGCCATCGCGCTCGGCCAGAAAGGGTCGCAGCGCGAGGAGGATCGTGTTGTCCTCGTCCGGCGGCGTCCACGCGCGCCACAGGGCGGCCGGCACAATGCCCCACATCGAACCGCCGTCGAGGCGCAGGAAGCCGTCGGACAGGGCCGTGATCGTCCACGACCCGGCGCCGACCCGGCTCGGGCGCCAGGCGGGCGGCATCTGGGAGGCGGCCGGCAGGTGCATGGCCCCTGAAGAGACCGCCTCGGACCGCTCCACGCCAGGACCATCCGGTGCGGACATGGGGAGAGTGGACCCGGGAGCCTCCCGCGGCCGATACGTCCCAGCGGATGTCCCTGCCTCCTCGCCTACGACCTGCATCCGCGACCGGTCTGCCCGGCGGGCTGCTCCCCGTGCAGCGTTCGATCGACGAACGCCGTCGCTTCCAGCGCATCGTGCACGTGGTCGGACCCGCCGTGCGCATGGAAGTGCGCTGCGCGAACGGCCGCCGCGTGCAGGGTGTGTGCGTCGACGCCTCGTTCCTGGGAGCCTCGGTGCGCTTCGCGCTGGCCGACGACCCGGAGCTCCTGGTCGGACAATCGGGCAAGGTCGTCGTCAGCATGCTGCGCATGCCCGACCTGACGCTGCGCGCGCGCGTCGTGACCATCGACGCCCTGCCGACGGGAGCGAAGCGCTACAGCTTCGCGTTCCTCGACGAAGAAGAGGTCCGGAAGCAGCTCACACCCGAATGGGCGCGCTGGTTCAGCCGGCGGCGCTACGTCCGCGCGCGCCCGGGTGAGGAGCTGGGCGCGAGCCTGCGCCTCACATGGCCCAACGGCCAGACGCGCGCGCGCCTCCTGGACGTGTCGCTGGGCGGGGTCGCTGTCGAGGTCCCGATCGCGCAGGCGCACGCGATCGCCGTCGCGCGCGAGGTCGTTGTGCTGCTGGCGTACCCCGGCTCGTGCGGCACGATGAAGCTGCGCGCGCAAGTGCGCGGAGCGTCGAACAGCGGCGCGAACGTGCGCCTCGGCCTCGAGTACGTGCGCGACGCCGAGTTCGAGCACTGCCGCCAGCGCCTCGCGGGCTGGACCGAGCGGCTGCAGGCGCGTGCGAAGGCGCAGGATCGCTTGCCGGGCTCCAAGCCCGTCTGACGCCTGCTCGCCCTCGCATCGGCGGAATGCGGAGGCGGTGCCAGGGTCAACCGCGACACGTTCGCGGCGGCGCGGGGTCCGAGCTCAGCGCATGGGCGAAGGTGTCGATATCGCGGTAGGGACGCCGGTTACCCGGCGCCCCCCGCACGGATCCCAGCGAGCGGGACTACCGCACTGGGCTCTTGCCGCCAGTCATGCCGCACAGGCCTTGTTACCTGTCGTACTCGTTCCACTGCCAGTTGCAGCCGCATTCCGGGGCTGAGCCTGGTAGCTGTGGCAATGAGCGAGTTGCTGTTGGCCAGCCGCCTTCCCTCCATCTGCTCCTCCGCCAGCGGCGCACCGCTCGTTTCGTTCGCAGACTTCATCGGTACTACGCAGCTGTCTGACTTCCCATGTTCGTGCATCGCTCGTCGTACGCCTGTCGGCTTCACGGCGCGGACCTCGCTTCCATCTCCCGAGGCCAAACATGGGATCTCCCGGTTCCCGGGCAGGAAACCTCCGATCGTGCTTGGGGTCTCAGACCGCGCAGGATCGATCGAGCGACTCGCCTTGGCGTCGTCGGTCGTGTTGCCTTCCGCTTCACCGTACGGCGTCGGCATCCCGGAGTTGTCCAATTTTCGCGGCTCAATACCCAGCCCGTTCGTTCCCCTGTCAACGCTTCGCCGGCACCCTCGCGGGTGTCTGCGCATGACTCGGGGCCGGTGTGGGTGGCTGACCCTTCACCGTGAGACTCTTGCATTCTCTGCTTCCTGCCGGTTTGACCGGCGCACACGGTGCCAGGGACGACTCCGACATGTTCGCGGAGCAGCGGGATCCGAGCACCGCGCCTGGTCGAGGGTGTCGGGATCGTCCCTGGCACCGTATCGACAGTCTCAGGCGCGCACGATGCCTGAGCGCAAGACGCTGCGCGCGATGATCATGCGCTGGATCTCGCTCGTGCCCTCGCCGATCACGCACAGCTTCGCGTCGCGCCACATGCGCTCGACCGGGTACTCGCGCGAGTAGCCGTAGCCGCCGTGGATCTGGATCGCGTCGTACGTGCAGCGCATCGCCGCTTCCGACGCCATCAGCTTGGCCATCGCCGCTTCCTTGCCGTACGGCAGGTCGGCGTCCTTCAATCGCGCCGCGTGGTAGATGAGGTGGCGGCTGGCTTCGATGTCGAGCGCCATGTTGGCCAGCTTGAACTGCACCGCCTGCATGTCCGCGAGCTTCTGGCCGAAAGCCTCGCGCTCCAGCGCGTAGTCGCGCGCCACGTCGTACGCGCCCTGCGCGATCCCGAGGCTCAGTGCGCCGATCGAGATGCGCCCGCCCTCCAGCGTCTTCATGAACGTCCTGAAGCCCTCGCCCTCGGGCCCGAGCAGGTGGTCGCGGGGGATCTTCGCGTCCTGGAACACGAGGCTGGCCCAGTCGCTGCCGCGCATGCCCAGCTTGATCTCGCCCTTCTCGATGCGGAAACCGGCCGTGTCGCGCGGCACGACGAACGCGCTGATGCCCTTCGGCCCGAGTTCAGGATGCGTGACCGCCGTGCAGATGAACGTGCCGGCGTAGTTCGCGTTCGTGATGAAGCACTTCGCGCCGTTCAGCACGTACTGGTCGCCGACGAGCCGCGCCGTCGTCTGCGTCCCGCCCGAGTCCGAGCCCGCGTTCGGCTCCGTCAGCCCGTACGCGCCCATGTACTCGCCCGCGATCAGCTTCGGCACGTACTTCTTGCGCAGGCTCTCGCTGCCCCACTTGTAGATCGGGTACGTGCCCAGCGAGACGTGCGCCGCCAGCGTCAAGCCCGTCGAGCCGCACACGCGGCTGATTTCCTCGACCGCGATGCAGTACGCCAGCGTCCCGCCGTTCGTGCCGCCGTACTCCTCGGGGAATGGGATCCCCGGCAGCCCCATGTCGACGATCTTGCGCCACGTCTCCTCGGGGAAGCGGTGGTTCTCGTCGATCTCGTGCGCCAGCGGCTGCACTTCGGTCAGCGCGAACTCGCGCACCGTGTCGCGGATCATCTGCTGATCCGGCGTCAGGTCGAACGCGTGCTGAATCGTCGGCAGCGTGTACGTCGTGGGAGCTTCAGTGCGCATGTGGCTCGTGCTGGGTCCGTTCGGACTCACCGTCATTCCTCGATCGCCCAACCGGCCGTGCGGCGCGCGCGCGGTCGCGCGACGCTGCCGTTGTCGGTCGGACCGGCACCACGCTGAGCGGGCACGATCTCATCGCGCTCGTCCTCGTGAACACCTTCCTTGTAGAAACGCCGACTCTGCCCGCTGCCGACCCAGGCAATCAGCGCCTCTCGCGAGAACTTCCACTCGCGCCCGATCTTGCGCGCGGGCAGGTCCTCGGCGTGCAGCACCTTGTTGAAGGTCTTCACGGAGACGCCGAGCAGCTCGGCTGCCTCGTCGATGTTCAGGATGTCGCGCTCGGCCATGGGGGAAACTTTCAGGCGCTGTGCGCCCAGCGCTTCTTCATCTCGGTCTCGATGTACACACCGATCTCGTCCGTGCGCGTGCCCGGACCGAACAGCTTGGCGAAGCCCTGCGATTCGAGCTTCTGCATGTCGTCACCCGGGATGATACCGCCGCCGACGAGGAGCACGTGCCCCATCCCGCGCTTGACGAGCTCGTCGCGCACGCGCGGGAAGAGTTCCATGTGGGCCCCGGAGAGGATCGAGAGCCCGACGACGTCCACGTCCTCCTGCGTGGCCGCCTCCGCGATCATCTCGGGCGTCTGGTGCAGGCCGGTGTAGATGACCTCCATGCCGCGATCGCGCAGCACGCTGGCGACGGTCTTGGCGCCGCGGTCGTGACCGTCGAGGCCGGGCTTCGCGACGAGGATGCGGATCTTCTGGTCGGTCATCGTGTCGGTTCCTGGTTCCCTGACCCTTGTTCCGGTCCAAATCGTTCGCGGTTCTGGAACAGCGGAGTCGTGCCCGCTCTCGCAGTCGCTCGGCGGTCAGCTCGGTGGGTAGACGCACTCATGTCGTTGGAAGCAGAAAGTCGTGATCAGCGTCAGAAGGGATCGAACGTCGCATGACGGCCCAGGTACGCGGGGCGCCCGGAACCGAAGCCCCAACGCTCTTGCCGGGCGTGGATGCCCAGGAATGCGAACCAGGCCGCGCTCATGAGCACAGCAGCGGGCACGGCTAGCAAGGGCGTCCGACTCTCGGGACCGTGGACGCTTCCGAATGCGCCAATCGAGCTGACGAGCAGGATCATGCCGAGGAGGAGCAGCAGCGCGCTGCTCACGTACATGGCGAGGAGGAAAGCCATGCGGGCCGCGGTGACGCCGAAGGACATTTCCCGAAGCTCGGCTGGCTGAACGTCGGGGATGACGACGTCGGCGTCTTGACGAAGACCCGCTCCCCAACGTTTGTGCAGGAGGTTCACGCCGGAGAACGAGAACCAAAGCACCGCGAGAAGGAGGAGGCTGAGGCCGAGCAGGAGAGGTGCAAGGTAACCCCCACGCAGGAGCCCCTGCATGTTCTCAAGGGCAGCCCAGGCCGCGTACAGGCTCAGCGCCCCGAACGCGCTGTAGAGGCAGCACAGGACTGCGACCCTGGTGACCCTGAGCATCACAGGATCTTCGGTTCCTTGTACTCGCCGAAGCTCTCGCGCAGCACGCCCGCGATCTCGCCCAGCGTGCAATCGGCGTGCGCCGCGGCCACGAAGCGCTCGAGCAGGTTGTCCGTGCCTTTGCAGGCGTCGCGCACGCCGTCCAGCGCGCGCTTGGCCTTCGCCGCGTCACGCTTCTTGCGCAGCTCCGCCAGACGCTGGTGCTGTTCGCGCTCGACGGCCGCGTCGATGCGGTGGACCTCGATCGTCGGGCCGCCCTCGCCCTCCTGCAGGCAGTTCACGCCGACGACCTTCTTGCGGCCCTGCTCGACCGCGCGTTGGTAAGCCACGGCGGAGCGGTGGATTTCCCGCTGGATCCAGCCGGCTTCGGTCGCAGCCACGACGCCGCCGCGCTTGTCGATCTCGGCGAAATACCGCTCGGCGTCGCGCTCGAGCCGGTTCGTCTGCGCCTCGACGAAATAGCTGCCGGCGAGCGGGTCGGCGACGTGCGCGACCTCCGTCTCCTCGGCCAGGATCTGCTGCGTGCGCAGCGCGATCTTCACGGCCTTCTCGGTCGGCAGCGCGAGCGCCTCGTCCATCGCGTTCGTGTGCAGCGACTGCGTGCCGCCCAGCACCGCAGCCAGCGCCTCGTAGGCCGTGCGCACGATGTTGTTCTCGGGCTGCTGCGCCGTCAGCGTCACGCCGGCCGTCTGCGTGTGGAAGCGCAGCATCCACGAGCGCGGGTCCTTGGCGTGGAACGTGTCGCGCATCTTGCGCGCCCAGATGCGGCGCGCGGCGCGGAACTTGGCGATCTCCTCGAAGAAGTCCTGGTGCGCATCGAAGAAGAACGACAAGCGCGGCGCGAACGCGTCGACATCGAGCCCGGCGGCGACGCCGCGGCGCACGTACTCCATCCCGTTCGCGAGCGTGAACGCCAGCTCCTGCGCCGCCGTCGAGCCGGCTTCGCGGATGTGGTAGCCGCTGATCGAGATCGTGTTCCACTGCGGCACGTGCTCGGCGCAGTAGCCCATCACGTCCGTGATCATGCGCAGCGCGGGCTCGGCCGGGACCAGCCACGCGTGCTGGGCCTGGTACTCCTTCAAGATGTCGTTCTGGACCGTGCCCCGCAGCTTCTTCGGGTCAACGCCGTGCCGCTCGCCGCACGCGATGTAGAACGCCAGCAGGATCGGCGCGGGCCCGTTGATCGTCATCGACGTCGACACGTCCTGCATGGGGATCCCGTCCATCAGGGTCTCCATGTCGCGCAACGACGAGATCGCGACGCCGACCTGCCCAACCTCGCCGCGGCTGCGGTCGTGGTCGGAGTCGTAGCCCATCAGCGTCGGGAAGTCGAAAGCGGTCGACAGCCCCGTCTGCCCGTGCTCGAGCAGGAACTTGAAGCGCTCGTTCGTCTGCTTCGCGGAACCGAACCCGGCGAACTGCCGCATCGTCCACAGGCGCCCGCGGTACATCGTCGGATGCACGCCGCGCGTGAACGGGAACTGGCCCGGGTTCCCGAGGTCGTTCTCGTAGTCGACCTCGGCGTCCTGCGGGCCGTACAGCGGCTCGAGCTTCGCGCCGGACACCGTCGTGAAGTCGGCGTCGCGCTTCTCCCCCTTCTCGAAGGCCTGGCGCCACAGCGCTTCGGCATCGGTGCGGATCACGTCCTGGGGGCTCATGCGGGTCGGGGCTCCAGCGGGCGGGCCGACGGACATCGGGCGTGTCCCTCGGCAGGCCTCATCCGCCCAGTATACGGCCGTCGAGTTCCTCCAAGCACGCCGGGATCCGTCGGGAGGACGCGCGGCGAGGCCGGTCTTATCCATCCGCTGTTCCGTCCCGAGCCCACGCGTCGGGATTCCTGCACGGAATCGACCGCCGGCGGGGTTCCTCCCGGGTAAAGGTTCAGGAACTCCCTCCGATGCACCCGCCCGAGACGTCCGCCGCCAGCGTGCTGGTCGCACACGCAGCCTCGTTGCGCGCGCTGGCGCGTCATCTGTTGCTCGATCCGCACGAGGCCGAGGACGCTCTCCAGGAAACCCTGGTCATCGCGCTGGAGCGGCCGCCGCGGAACACGAGCGGGCTTGGAGCGTGGCTCCGTGTCGTCCTCCGCAGCGTGATCTCGAATCGGCGGCGTGCGGAGACGCGCCGCGTCGTGCGCGAGCGCGCCGTGGCCAGGCCCGAGGTCCGAGACGCGGGCGACGAGCAGGCTCGCGCGTTGCGCACTGTGGTCGAGGCCGTGCTGGCCTTGGACGAGCCGTACCGCGGAACGATCCTCGCGCGCTACTTCGATGGCCTGGCGCCGCGCGAGATCGCTCGGCGCGACGGCGTGCCCGTGCACACGGTCGAGAGCCGGTTGCAGCGTGCTCTGACTCAGCTGCGCGCGAAGCTGGGGCGCGAATTCGGCGAGCGCCACGGCGGAAGCCGCAATGCCCTGATGCGGATCGCGTGCCTTCCTCCGTGGGGCAACGGCGACGGGTTCGGCTGGGGCAGCGAGTCGGTCGTGGTCACGAAGACCAAGCTTGTGCTGACAGGCATCATCGTCATCGTCTCGGTGGGATTGTGGCTGGGTTGGCCACTCGCCTTGCCGCCCGACCTGCCGGCCGAGCCACTCGCCAGCGCAGTCGCGCTGCCCGAGTCGAACCGCACGCCCATTCCGGCCGCTCCGGTCAGCGTGCCGACCGAGCCCGACCCAATCTCTCCAGTCGTTGCTCGCCGGCCAGTGCCCCCACCCCCTTCTGAGCAGATCCGAGTGAGTGTGCGCGTGACAACGTCAGCGGGAGTGCCAGTCCAAGGCGCTGCAGTGCTGGTTTCTCCGAGCGGGCAGAGCCTGAACGACGTTGCCACGACGGGCGACGAAGGGTCCGCGGAGGCACGGCTGCTCGCGACGGCGAAACATGTCGACCTCGTTGTGTGTGCCTGGCATCCACGACTGGGACTCTCGGGGCCCTGGCGGATGGCTGCGAGCAGTCGTACGACGACGCAGATCGATCTGGCGCTCGATGAAACTGCGCTCCCGGACCTCGATACGCTGGCGCAGACCGGACACCACGCGGGGGACGAGCACGAAGCCGTGGGGAAGCCGGGCGTTCCGATGCTGAGAGCCATCCTCCATTCTCCAGCAGCCGCGCGAGGAAAGGACGCGGTCCAGCTCGTCCGGTCCAACTTCCAATCCCTGGAACGGGCGCAGCACTTGTGGTCGCGCGAGGGTGCGGCCCAGGGTCGTGGGTTCGGCAGTGCCTGGAGCGAGCTGCTCGTCGACCGCGGTCGAGCGCTCGAGTGGAACGTGCTCACGCAGCCCCGCGAGAAGTCGGTCGAGGACCCTCTCCTGGATCCGGGACGAGGATACGTGGGCACGTGGGGAACACAGGGCACCCGCGTGGAAGGCCGACTCCGTCTCGAGTGGGTCGTGATGCAGAGCGGGCTCATGGATGCGCGCAGTGTGCCTGCGGATCCAGGCGGCAGCTTCCGTTTCAAGCACTTGCCTGCGGGACCTGCGATCCTCCTCGCCAGCCTCTCCGGAGGTCCGCGGCTGCCCTGGCTGGTCGCCGCCGAAGTCGAGCCGTGGTCGACGGAACAACGTCACGAATTGCCCACGCAGCCGCTCGACATGGGAAGCGTGCGTCTCCGGATCCAGGAACCGGAGGCAGCCACGCAGCAGGAGTTCTTCCGTCTCCATCAAGACTTCGAAGTGCGCGTGTGGACACAGTGGGGCCTCGGCGTCGAGCGGTGCACGTGGATGGACCTGGACTCCAGGTCGGGTGGGTTCCAGCTGTCCGGGCTCGCACCGGGCTCCTACATGCTCGAGATCGGCAGCGAATTCGATGGCTGGATCGAGCAGGGTCCCATCCAGGTCGAGGGAGGAGTCGAGTCGGATCTCGGGGAACTCGAGCCGCCCGAGAGAGGGTTCGTGGACGTGGATCGCAAGGAGGGCTCGCGAGGTGTCCGCTGGCTGGTGCGGCGCGGCGTCGTGGAGACGCTTCTCGATGTCGTGGATGAAAGTCGGGGAGGGCCTGCGCACCACGTACCGCCGGGTGAATACCTCTTCCTGGACCCGAGCGACCGCGCGAATGGCGTCGCCTTCACGGTCCAGGCTGGTGATTCGGTCGTAGTGGACGACGAGGGCGCTCAGTACCGCGAGAAGCACTGAACCGCTTTCGGCCGAGCGATGCCGAATCAATCCCCGCTCGACAGCACCCACTCGGTCCAGCCGCGCGTCGTGCGCAAAGGGGTTCCCTCTTGCACGCGGGTGGGGAGATCGGTGACACCACCCGTGGCACCGAGCACTCGATCGGTCGGCACCCGGTGACGAGCAGCGAAGCGGCGGCGTTCGCGACATGGATTCCGTGACCTCCATCGCCCCCGTACATGAACGCGAACCCGCTGTCCGCATGGCCCCCCGTCCGCCGAGCACCGTGCTCAGCGACACGTGCACGTCGCTCGCGCCGTCGATC
>Ga0163152_10002258_pt1 | contig 27987 bp, 27 predicted proteins | sample OliLakLV19MP8IB2_FD_148635 | JGI IMG/M metagenome (GOLD analysis project Ga0163152, IMG submission 148635) | Freshwater microbial mat bacterial communities from Lake Vanda, McMurdo Dry Valleys, Antarctica - Oligotrophic Lake LV.19.MP8.IB-2 | ecosystem: Environmental > Aquatic > Freshwater >...
CGATCTGCGGCGCAAGCTCATGCAGTACATCCGCGCGCACAACAAGCAGTGTCATCCCTTCGTGTGGAGCTACTCGGATCCCACCCGCCGCATCCGTGTCCACGGAACTTGAGTTACAGTCCACTAGGCGCTGACGGGGTGCGGTCGGGTGGCGATCGCGTCCCACGCTGCTTCGAGCGCCATTGCGACGGGAGGACTGTCGGTGGTCCAGTCGCCCGCGGCCACCCGCTCTGCGACGAACCCCACGATCGTCAGCCACACCGAGGCCCACAGTTCCGCCGGCCCGGACCGCACCTGTCCATCCGACTTCCCCATCGCCACCTGCGAGACGAGCCGGTTGAGCACCTCGCGGGCAACCGCCTTGCTGGTGTCGTCCAGGAAAGGCTCCTGGCCCTCGCCGAAGAACATCCGGACCAGCGGCGCATCGGTTGCCGCCATGTCGACGATTTGGCGTGCGAGTGTGGTCAACCGTTCCGGGGCACGGCGGACCCGATCGGCTTCGACGGTATCGAGCAGGCCCAGTGCCCAGCGCTGGGCGCGGCGATAGGCCTCGTTGAGCAGGTGTTCCTTGCTGGAGAAGTGGCGGTAGATCGTGCCTTCGGCGACACCGGCCTGGGCCGAGAGCATCGGGGTGGTGGTGCGCAGGAATCCAGTGGTGGTGTAGAGCGCGAGACCGGCGGTCAGGAGTCGCTCGCGGGTGGCGTCGCCGTCGCGGCGAGCGGAACGGTTCATGGACGGAATCTAATCCGCGGCTGCGTCGCGCGCCGTGGGGTGGGTACATTTCCCGCCGACTTGTCAATCGAGGCCATGCAGTGACTCTGGATTTCGTGACGTTGTGGGACCAGGCGCTCGACTTTGATGCCTTCGTGGCCGAAGCGAAGGAGCAGAAAGACCTCTGGGCCGGCACCTATCGGCTGGCGCGGGTCCCTGAGTGGGCCCATATCACCATCCCTGCGGGAAAGGAGCGGCGGTTGCTGGCGCTCGCCGAGGACTGGTGTGTCGACACCGCGAGTACGCTTCCGGTGCTTGCCAGGTGGGCCGCGGATGTGCCCGGTCTCTCGCTCCGTATCCTGCAGCGGGACCAGCACCCCGATTTCATGAATCAGTACCTCACCAACGGCGCCCGCTCCATCCCCGTGGTCGTCGTGCTCGACAACGATTTCCGCGAACTCGGCTTCTGGGGTCCCTATCCTGTGGCGCTCGGTGACTGGGTGAAGGACCATAAGCCACCGGCGCTGGTGAAGGAGGAGTTCGTGAAGGGGAAGCGGACCTGGTACGCCAGGGACCGCGGCGAGACGACGCTCAGGGAGGTGCTGGGGCGGCTGGGGGTGTAGTCCCGTGCGGCTCGGTCAGACGGCAGGGGTCTGAACCGGCATTCACCTGATTCTCAGCCTGCGTTCAGGACCCGAACGACAGATTGAAGCCATTGTCTCAATCAGGATGGGCTCCATGCCCCCCGTCGTCCGGGCCGCGGTGCTCCTCATGATCGCGGCCCTCGGCTTCTATTCCGTGGGCGTCTGGGCGGCGTTCGCCGCGAAACGACTCAGGCCATGGCACCTGGCCTGCTTCTGGGCCGGCTTGCTCGCTGATGGCGCGGGAACTGAAATGATGCGGCGGCTGGCGGGCGGGCTGCACTGGAGCCTGCACACCGCCACCGGCTCGGCGGCCCTCCTCCTGATGTTCGGTCATGCCGTATGGGCGAGCGCCGTGCTGCTCCGGCGCGACGAACATGCCCTGCGGACGTTTCACCGGATCAGCATCACCGTGTGGAGCATCTGGCTGATTCCGTTCATCAGCGGGATGCTCCTGGGACGCAGCCGCAGGCTCTAGCGGCCGCGTACCTGAGCTGCCCCGGCCTCACACCATTCTGCGAGTTGTCAGCTGCCCGCTAATCCTCCCCAACGCAGCGTCCCCGCCCCGCCCGCTTGGCCGCCAGCAGCCGTGCATCGGCGGCGGTCAGCAGCACCTTCGGGGTGGTGGCCGCCATATCCTCCGGACTCCCCGCGACGCCCGCGCTGAAATTGACCCGCAGCGATTGACCATCACCCAGGTTGATGGGAGTGTCGGCAATCTCCCGCCGCAGCAGCTCGATGCGCACCGGGGCGGCATTGCGGATGGTCCCGGGCAGCAGAATGACGAATTCCTCCCCGCCGTAGCGTGCGACGATGTCCGTCCATGGTGAGGTAGATGGGGTCCGCCGCCAGTCGCGGATTGTCCGCCAGCATGCGCCAGATGTGCACGGCCACGAGCAGGCCGAAGATCATGCCGGTGGTAAGGAGGATGTCCCCGACCGCGTTCTTGAATGACGCACCCGCGGAATTGGTGTAGCTAACAATCCGGTCCAGCGCAGGGTCGTCGAGGGGGTCGAGGGACTGGCGATACCCCTCATGGATCATCGCCGCTGCGCCCGGGAGTTCGGCGAGCGTCAGGGCGGGCTAGACGGCAATGCGTGGCGGCCGGCCCTGAAGCCGCGCCAGCCAGACTTCCTCGGCGCCGAGCGCATGACCGTACTCCCGGATGGCCTCGGCCGGGGGGCTCGCGGCGGTCTCCAAAGCCTGGAGCAATCGAGCATCCGCCCAGGCGAGATGCAGGAACAGCGTGTGAAGCTGACTCGTCACTGGCAGAGTCCTTGTCGGCAGAAAACCGGGGTTGGGTGGCCAGGGCCGCATATATGCTGTCCCCCACCGCACGATCAACCGATCAGAAGCTCCAACCCGATCCCGCGCTGAACTGGAACCCGTCCGGCCCACCACCAAAATTGAAGGTCCAGATGGTGAATCGCATGATCCGGATCGCCAGCCCGCCACCGGCGCCGATCTTCATGTCCTTGGTTGTCAACTTGAAGTGCTCCTGCTCGAACACCCGCCCGGCATCGAAGTAGCCGATGAGGGTGAACGCCCCCAGGTCGCCGAGGCTCAGCAGGTCGTGGCGCACCTCGGCGTTGCCGAAGAGCACGCCGCGCCCTGCCAGTCGCTGGAATGCGATGCCGCGGTTGGAATAGGTGCCGCCCAGCACCGGGACATCGTTCTCCCAGCCGGGCATCTCGTAGCGTGCGTTGAGCGGAGCGCGCTTGGACATCGTCGAACCCGCGACCCGCAGGGCGAAGACGGTGCCCTCACGCACCGGCAGATAGCCCCGCAGATCGGCGGAGGCGCGGCCGTAGCCGCCGCCTCCGGTTCCGCCGGCAACCGATGCCTGCCCAAAGACGCCCCGGGTGACGTTGAACTCGTTGTCCCGCGTATCCAGCACCAGCGTGACCCGGCTGCGGAAGTCGGTGTCGGAGAGATCTGCCGTGCCGTTGTCGGTCCGGAAGAGCGAGGGCCTGGAAAGATCGCTCAGATTGCTGTACTCCACTCCTGCTGCCCCCGCGATCCACAATGGGCCCTTCACCCGGTGCGACAGCTCGCCCTGGCCGAAGTAGCGGGTCCGCATCGCCTCGTAATAGTGCGGCTGGCTCCTGGTGATCAGCTTGCTGTCGAAGCTGCTGTTGTTGCCCAGCCCGAAATAGCCCAGCCGAGATTCACGGGTGGTGCCGGCCGACGCGGCGAGCCGCCAGTCCTTCCACAGCAGCGGGGCATGCAGCCGCGCGACCGCCATCCGGGCGCCGGTGAACCCGCTGCCGATGTCGATGGAAAACAGCCCCGAGTACGGCGTCCGGGCAAAGTAGTCCGCTCCCCGGCGCAGCTCGAGGTGCATCGCGATCAGCGGGAAGTTGTTGCCCAACGAGGGGAAGAAGGGATAGAAGCTGTCGCGCCAGGGCTGGTCCGGTTCCTCCGCGGCGGCGGCAGCAGTCGAGTCGCTCTGGGCCAGCGCGACGGCGGGCGCGAGCGCGGCGCCGAGCAGCAGCAGGCAGGTGAAGCCGACGCTGCGGGGCGCCAGACGGTATCGAGGCATCTTGGACATCAGGACGGCAGCGCTGGGCATCACAGGGGCCGATCGTAGAGGAAAGCTGTGTCGCGCTCCGAGACGCCACTGGCGTCCGCCGCGGCATAGTGGCTCGGATAGATCGAAGCGGCGCCGACGTCGCCCCGCTTGTTGAGGGCGTAGAAGTTGAGCTGGAATTTGGGTCGGCCATTCGGATGCAGCCGGCGCGGCATCGTCATGGCGACGACCCGCTTGAGTGTCTCGAGCGCGGCGTCGGTCGGTGTCATCCCGCGGCGCATGTGCTCCACCGTGAGGAAGCCGCCACAGACCATGATGTTGGCTTCGCCGAGCCCGGTGGAGCCTGCGGCCCCGATCGCGTTGTCGGTATATTGCCCCGCGCCGACGATCGGACTGTCGCCTGCCCGGCCCGGAATCTTCCACGCCAGGCCGCTGGTTGTTGTCACCGAGGACATGTCGCCGTTGCGGTTGATGAGGCACAGGTTGCAGGTACCGGTCGGACGCGGCATCAGCTGCTCCGTGTCGCCCGCGTCAAGGTAGTCGTCCGCGTGGCCCCGGTTGGCTCGCCAGTGCAGCCACTTCTCCCGGCTGGCGTCGGTCAGCAGGTCTTCTTCCCTGAAGCCGTAGGAGAGCGCGAACTTCTTCGCCCCGGCACCGACCAGCAGGATGTGATTGGTGTACTTGAGCACCAGCTTCGCCACTTCGCTCGGCGTCTTGATCCCTTCCAGTGCCGCCACCGCCCCCGCACGCCGGGTGGGGCCGTGCATGCAGGAGGCGTCGAGCTGTACCACCCCGTCCTCGTTGGGGAGTCCGCCATAGCCCACCGAATCATCCAGCGGGTCGAGCTCCTGGATCTTCACCCCGTCGACCGCGGCATCGAGCGTGTCGGCGCCCGCCTCGACCATGGGGACCGCCTGGGTGATGCCCCTGATGGCGTTGGCGGAGCCGACCGCCGCTGCCCGGCTGGGCCCACGCAGATGGAGCGCCGGCGCGCCGGGTAACACTCCCCAAAGGCCGGGCGCTACCCCACCGGCCACAAGGGCGGCACCGGTCCGGCCCACGAAATCACGACGGGAGAGATCGTCTGACACGAGAACTCCGGCGGGGAAGGAAACCGTGCAGTACGAGAGGGATTTAGGCACTCGTCGGCGCTTCTGTCAACTTGCCGTCCCCACTGGGGATTCCTACCTTCCCCTGAGCGCCGACCTCCTCCACGGTGCCTGCGCCTCGCCGCCCCTGCATCCACCGAGCCTCATGCCGCGTAACCCGCCCGCCTTGCGCCTCGCGCCGCTGCTCGTCATGGTGTCGCTCCTCGCCGCCCCCCGCTTGAGCGCCCAGACCCTGGCCGACACCACGACCCTCCGCCTCATCCGGGAGGAAGGCCTGCAGCGCTCCCGCGTCCTCGAGACGGCCCTCGCGCTCTCTGATCTCTCGCCGCCCCGTCTGGCCGGGTCGCCTGGCTACCTCCACGCCGCGAACTGGGCGGTGGACCGGCTCCATCACTGGGGGATCCCGACGGCCCGGCTTGAAGCATGGGGGAAGGCGACGCCGTCGTGGGTTCTGGATGGCTATCGGCTCGAGATGAAGTCGCCCTGGTATCTGCACCTCACCGCCTTTCCGCGGGCCTGGAGTCCGGCGACGGCCGGTGAGGTGCGCGCACCGGTGATCGTCGTTCACGCCACGGCGGATTCCGATCTCGCGGCGCTGCGTGGGCGGTTTCGGGGGAAGATTGTCCTCAACGGCGCGCTGCGCACCCTGCAGCCACCGGAGTCCAGCGTGGTGCATCGATTCAGCGAGCAGGAGCTGGACTCGCTCGTGCACTTGACGGACCCGGGGGAGCCGCGCACCCCCGCCGGGGATATCGAACCGTGGATCGCCACTCTGGCCTGGCACCGTCGCTGGTCCGCCTTTCTCCGCGCCGAAGGCGCCGTCGGGCTGATCGAGCCGAGCGACGCCGATGTGCTGCTGCGGGCCGATGGGTGGGAAGCCTTTCCCGGCGCGCAATGGCGTGGCGTACCGAGCTTCGTCCTGATGCGGCCCGAGTTCAACCGGCTGCTGCGCCTGGTCAACGCGGGCCAGCCGGTACGGCTGGCGCTCTCGCTCGCCGCGCACCTGGTGCCTGGTCGGGGTGAGGGCATGAATGTGATCGCCGAGCTGCCCGGTGCCGACCCCGCGCTCGCGGCTGAAGTCGTGATGCTCGGCGGTCACCTCGACAGCTGGATTTCAGGGAGCGGGGCGACGGACAACGCCGCTGGCTGCGCCGTCGTCATGGAGGTGCTGCGGATCTTCCACACTCTCCACCTGCAGCCGCGTCGCACCGTCCGCATCGCGCTGTGGGACGCCGAGGAACCGAGTGAGGACTATGCCGGCTCAATGGGCTATGTGAAGCGGCATTTCGGGGACTGGAAGAGTGGCGCGCGCCTGCCCGAGCACGCCGGGCTCTCGGCGTATTTCAATCTCGACAACGGCAGCGGTCGGATCCGCGGGATCTACCTGCAGGGCAACGCCGCCGCGCGGCCCCTCTTCGAGTCGATTCTCCATCCGCTCGCCGATCTCGGCGCCGATCATGTCTCGCTGGGCAGCACGGGCGAGACCGACCATGTGTCGTTCTGGGCCGTCGGCCTGCCGGGATTCCAGTTCATCCAGGACCCGCTGGACTACGACAGTCGCACCCATCACACCAGCTTCGACACCGGCGACTACCTGCGCGAGGACGACCTGCGCCAGGCCGCGGTCGTCCTGGCGACGGTGGTGTATCGGGTGGCGATGCGGGACGGACTCGTGTCGCGGACCGCGCCATGAGTGGCATCCTGCAGGGTACAGAGGCGGAGGCCAATCCGTCGTTTGTCGCCCGTATCGATCCCCTGCTCCGCGCGCTGTTCCGGACGGCGCAGCCGGTGACGACACTGCCGGTCCCGGGCGCCATGGGGCGGGAGATCTGCCTCGACGCCGCGATCGAGCATCGCGCGCTGGTCCTCGTTGCCGGCGCCGATGGCGAGGCGCTGGCCGCCACCGCGGAGTCGCTCGGCAAAGAGGTGCTGCGAGTGGTGGTGCCGCCTGGCCGCCAGGTGGAATCGGCGCACCTGCTGCGGTTTCTGCAGGGACCGGAGGTTGATACCGTCGTGGTCGCCCAGGTGGAATCGAGCACCGGCACGGAGGCACGGCTGGCAGAGCTGTCCGACGTGCTGCGCACCCGAAAGCACATCCATCTCTTCGTGGATGCGTCGGCCTCTCTCGGAGCCAGCCCGCTCGAGACCGATCGGTGGGCCATCGATACCGTGATCGCCTCCGGCGACACGGCGCTCGGCATGCCGCATGGCGTAAGCTTCGTTGCGGCATCGCCGCGAATGGTGCAGCGCGCCCGCAGTGAGCCTGGACGCGGTCGCCTGCTCGATCTCGTTGCCCATCATGCCGCCGCCGTGGAGGGGCGCATGCTGGCGCCGCTCGCGGGCGCGCTGGCCCGGTTGGTCGAGGATCAGCTCACCCGCATCATCGTGGAGGAGGGGCTGACCTCGAGATGGGAACGGCATGCGCGGCTGCGCGGGATGGTGGAACGGTGGGTGGCAGCGCGGGACGATGTCTCCCTTGTCGCAGTGTCCGGGCGCCGCGCGGCGACAGTCAGCTGGTTGGCGATTGGTGCGGGTCCGGGTCGGCCGCGGCGGCTGGATCATGCGGGGGAAATGGCGCTCTCGGAATGCGCCGACATGCTGGCGGCGCTGGGCCGGGAGCTGGACCAGGGAGTGAGGAGTGAGGAGTGAGAAGTGAGAAGTGAGGAGTGAGGTGTGAGGTGTGAGGTGTGAGGTGTGAGGGTTACCGCCCGGGGAGATAGCGGCCAGGAGCAGAGCACACGGGCGCGGCCGCAGCCGCCCACCGCCCCGGTCTATTCCACCTTGAACTTCCCCACCTGGGCAAACAGCCCCTGCGCCGTCTCCGCCAGCGTGTGCGCCGACCCCGCGACCTGCTCGGTGGAGGCGGAGAGCTGCTGTGCGCTGGCGGCGATTTCCTCCGCCGCCGCCGCCACATCCTCCGTCCCGCTGGAGATTTCCTGCATCCGGCTGGCGATGCCGCCGATGAGCGTCCGCACCTCGCCCGAGGACTCGCTGATCTGCCGGCTCCACTGATCGGTCTGCTGCGCCTCGGTGGCGAGACGGGTCAGTCCCTGGGCCGCCTTGTGCGCGGTCTCGCGCGCCGTCTGACCGCCCTGCGCCAGCCGCAGGAGCCGTTCCCGCGCGGTGGTGACCCGCTCCTGCACGGTGCGCACGGTTTCACTGGTGAGCGTGGCGGCCTGCGCCGCCTGCCCCGCGAGCTTTCGCACCTCTTCCGCCACCACGGCGAACCCCTTGCCCTCGGCGCCGGCGCGCGCCGCCTCAATCCCTGCATTCAACGCGAGCATGTGGGTCTGGCGGGCGATCATCTTCGTCTGGGCGACAAACTTCCCGATCTCCTCCGAGGCGGTGGCAAGTGCCGCCGCCTCCTCCGCACCCCGCTCGATCTCTTCCGCCAGTCGCTGCAGTTCCGCGGTGCTGGTGTCGAGCTCGTCGCGATGCTCCCGCGCCATTCGGGAAAGCGCGGCGTTGCGTTCGGCCGCTTCGCCCGCACTGGTCGCGAGGCTGGAAGCGATGTCCAGGATCTTGGCGGCGTCCTCGGTCGCACTGCGCACCAATGCGGCCTGCTTGGTGGCCCGCTCGGTCAGTTCGTTGCAGGTCCCGGAGACCTCCTCGGTGGACGCGCTCATCTGCTGAGTCGAACTCGAGATCTCGTGCGCCATGGCGGCCGCCTCCTGCGCGCTGCTGCGGATCGAAACCGCCAAGGTGCGCAGCTGCCGCACCATTGTGCCCACCGCCTCGGTCAGGCCGTCCGCCTGGTGACGGCCGATCGAGCCCAGCGAGACGGTGAGATCGCCCTGCGCGACCCGGCTGGCCACCACGATGGTGTTGCCCAGCGGCCGAAGGATGGAGCGCACCGTCCAGCTCACCGCAAATCCGATCACCAGTCCGCCGAGGATCAGGTACACCACGAGGCCCAGCGCCGCGGCGATCCAGAAGCTGGAGCCGCCCGACAGGCGCCCGTAGAGCAGCCAGATCGTCAGGACCAGCACGACGCCGAGGCCGACCAGCAGGGCCCCGGCGGTGAGGTACATCCGTTGCACAAACGCGCGGCGTGCGTCGGCCATGTCGGGGGCTCAGCGAGGAGAGGGAGGGACGGAGTGAAGTTAGGGGCGGCGGCGAGCCTCGGGCAAGTGAGCAACAGCGGGCGACGGGCGATAGGCGGCGGGCGCAGGTGACCCTCGCCTCACCTATCGCCTCCCGCCTACTCCCTTCTCCCCACCCGCCCCCCGTAGATTCCCGCCCCTATGACCGACACCGTCCCCGACAACTACCGGCCCGAACAGGTTGAAGCCAAGTGGCGCGCCCGCTGGGCTGAGCGTGGCACCAATCAGCCGGATCTCGACCGCGCCACCCGGCCGTTCTACAACCTGATGATGTTCCCCTATCCCTCCGCCGAGGGGCTGCATGTGGGGAACATGTTCGCCTTTACCGGCAGCGACGTGTATGGCCGGTTCAAGCGGCTGCAGGGGTATGACGTCTTCGAACCGATCGGCTATGACGCGTTCGGGATTCACAGCGAGAACTACGCGATCAAGGTCGGCCTGCATCCCGCCGAGCTGATCCCCCGCAACATCGCCAACTTCCGGCGTCAGCTGGAGCGGGTGGGCGGCATGTTCGACTGGCGCCATGCGCTCTCGACGACGGATCCGTCCTATTACAAGTGGACCCAGTGGATCTTCCTGCAGCTGCTCAAGGCGGGGAAGGCCTACAAGAAGAAGGCGGCGGTCAACTGGTGCCCGTTCGACAAGACCGTGCTGGCGAACGAGCAGGTGGAAGGCGGGTTATGCGAGCGGTGCAAGACGCCGGTAGAGCAGCGCTTTCTGGAGCAGTGGTTCTTCCGGATTACCGATTACTGCGACCGGCTGCTGGCCAATCTTGACACGTTAGACTGGTCCGACACGACCCGCACCGCGCAGCGGAACTGGCTCGGGCGGAGCGAGGGCGCCGAAATCCTCTTCGCGGTGGCGGGCGGCCGGACGGTCGGAGCGTCGGCAGCCTCGACCGCCCAACCGCCCAACCGCCCAATCGCCGGCATTTCCGTCTTCACCACCCGGCCCGACACCCTCTTCGGCGCCACGTTCATGGTGCTGGCACCGGAGCATCCGCTGGTGACCCGCCTGACGACGCCGGCCCAGGCCGCCGCCGTCGCCGCGTATATCGAAGCGGCGGCATCGAAGGATCTGGTCGCCCGCAAGGTGGGCGACCGGGACAAGTTCGGGGTCCCCCTCGGCACGATGGCCGTCAACCCCGCCACCGGGCGCGAGATCCCCATCTGGATCGCCGATTATGTGCTGATGGAGTACGGCACCGGGGCCATCATGGCGGTGCCAGCGCACGATGAGCGCGACTTCGCGTTCGCCCGGAAGTACGGCCTGGAGATCGTGCGGGTCCTGTCGCCCGAGCGGGTAGACCCGGCCTCCGTGCCGGGGAACGCCGCGCTGGCGGCAGCCGAAACCGAGACCGCCGGCTACGTCCTGGTCAACTCGGGCAAGTTCGACGGCCGCACCGCCGAGGAGGCCAAGCGCCTCATCACCGCCGACCTCGCCGCCCAGGGCAAGGGGAAGCCCGTCGTGCAGTTCCGGCTGCACGACTGGTGCATCTCCCGGCAGCGCTACTGGGGCCCGCCCATTCCCGTCATCTACTGCGACAGCTGCGGCCCCGTGCCCGTGCCGGAGAAGGACCTGCCCGTCATCCTCCCGCCGATCGAGGACTTCCGGCCCGACGATTCCGGCATCTCGCCGCTCGCGCGGCACGAGGAGTGGTACTACGTCCCCTGTCCGACCTGCGGCAGGCGCGGTCGTCGCGAAACCGATGTTTCCGACACCTTTCTCGACTCGGCGTGGTACTACCTGCGCTATCCGAGCAGTGAGTTCGACGACCGGCCGTTCGATCCGGCGCGCACGAAGAAGTGGTGCCCGGTCACGACCTACATCGGCGGGAATGAGCATGCGGTGCTGCACCTGCTCTATTCCCGTTTTCTGGCGATGGTGCTGAAGGACCTCGGGCATATCGATTTCGAGGAGCCCTTCACCCGGTTCCGGGCCCACGGGCTGATCGTGAAGGACGGCAGCAAGATGTCCAAGTCCCGCGGCAACGTCGTCATCCCCGACGAGTATATCGCGCAGTGGGGCGCCGACACCTTTCGCATGTACCTGATGTTTCTCGGCCCACTGCAGGACGGCGGCGATTTCCGCGAAGCCGGCATCAACGGTCCCCGGCGGTTTCTCGATCGCGTCTGGCTGATGGTGACGGAAGCGGAGGACGGCGGCGAGCTGCAGAAGTCGCTGGTGGTCCGCTGGCACGCGACCAGGAAGAAGGCGGCGGAGGATATCGACGGGCTGCGCTACAACACCGCCATCGCCGCGCTCATGGAACTGGTCAACGCGATGAAGGAGGCCGGCAGCCGCGACCGGGCGATCATTGCCGACCTGATCGTCATGCTGGCCCCCTTCGCGCCGCACTTCGCGGAGGAGTGCTGGGAGCGGCTGGGCCACACCACGAGCGTCTTTGATGCGCGCTGGCCGGCGTGGGATGAAGGGCTGGTCGTCTCGGAGGAGATCGAGGTGCCGGTCCAGATCGGCGGGAAGACCCGCGCCAAGATCCAGCTCCTCCGCGGCTCCGACGAAGCCACCGCGTTGGCGCTAGCGAAGGGGGAGCCCACGGTACAGAAGTTCCTGGAGGGCAAGACGATCCGGAAGATCATCTACGTGCAGGACCGGCTGCTCAATCTCGTGATCGGGTAGATCATCGCCGGGAAAGGCCATCATGCGGCACGTCGCGACGCTCCTCCTGACCATGGTCACGGCACCGCCGGCCGCGCCATCGCCCGCCGTCCAGTCCGATGTGGCCGCGATCGGTACCGCGCGCGCGTTCGTGCTCGATACCATGGCGCAGCTCCGGGCCCCCGGTGCCTCGATCACCGTGATCCGCGACGGTGTGATGATCTGGAGCGAGGGTTTCGGCTTTGCGGATCTCGAGCAGCGCGTCCCGGTCACGCCGCTGACCCGCTTTCGCATTGGGAGCGTCTCCAAGCCGCTCACGTCGATCGCGCTTGGCCTGTTGGTGGAGGAGGGGAAGCTCGATCTCGATGCGCCAGTCCAGCGCTATCTGCCTGACTTTCCGGTCACGCGCTGGCCCATCACCACCCGCCAGCTCGCCGGTCATCTCGCCGGCATCCGGCACTATCGCGGCGACGAGTTTGCCAGCGCGCGGCACTACGACACGGTCCGGGACGGGCTGGCGATCTTCGCCAACGACTCGCTGCTGTTCGAGCCGGGGACGCGATACGCCTACTCGACCTACGGCTGGAACCTGCTCAGCGCGGTGATCGAGAGCGCCAGCGGTGAATCGTTTCTGCCGTACATGGCACGGCGGGTCTTCGGCCCGGCGGGAATGACGCGCACCGTGCCGGAGTTCAACGACAGCCTCATCCCCTTCCGCGCCCGGTTCTACGTGCATGCGGATTCAGCGGCACCGGCGACCAACGCCCCCTACGTCGACAACAGCTACAAGTGGGCCGGCGGCGGATTTCTCTCGACCACGGAAGATCTGGCGCGCTTCGGGAGGAAACTGCTGGAGGGAAAGCTGCTGCAGCCCGGGACGCGCGATCTGCTCTGGACTTCACAGCAGACCCGCGATGGCAAGGCGACCGACTACGGGATGGGCTGGCGCTCGGGGCGGGATCCACAGGGCCGGCGCTGGATCGGGCATACCGGTGGTGCGATGGGTGGCACCGCCAACCTGATGCTCTTTCCCGACCAGCAGCTGATCATCGCCGTCCTGGTCAATAGCGACCGGACGTTCATCTCGGCGGCGCCGCGTATCGCCGCCCTATTCATGCAATCTTCCTCGGCTTCTTCATCTCCCGCCAATCCTCGTGCAGTGCGGTCGCCGGATTGAAATTGGGCGAGTCCGACAGGATGTACTCCCCCTTCCCGTTGCTCCACGCACCCACATATCCGCCCACCAGCTCGACCGGCTCGTTGCTGCGCGGGTCCACAGAGGTTTCCACCCCCCGAATCGTCTGACCGAACTGCTCTGCCATCCGGTCCTGCACCACCTGGTTTTCCCGATAGGTCTGCTGGATGCTGTTGCTGATGTAATCCTGCGCCTCGCGCCAGATCTTCTGCCGGTCCATCGCCCCTTCGCGCTGGATGTTGGCCATGTTGCGAAGCCAGGCCCCGACCGCGGCGGCGTACTGCGGATTGCCGCGCAATGAGGTGAGCATCGTGGCAAAGAGCTTGGCGTGCTGGTCGAGCTGCCCCCGGGGCGCCCAGGTGCCGATGACGTTGTAGGCCATGACCTGGAAGGTGCTGGCGGTCATGGCGACACCGCCATTCATCAGGGCGGCGCTGTTCGCGGTGGGGGCCGCGATGGTCGCAATCGTGGCCGACATCCATTCTTCCACCGGCTGATTGCCCAGCTGGTACTGCGCCCGTACCCGGCCCGCCTCCGCCCGGAAGCCGCGCAGGTATCCCTGCTGCACGATCGGCCCGTAGGTCCCCGCGAGTTTCTGCTGCTCGGCCTGTGCCAGGCTTTGCGTCGGCTCGGCTGCCACCACCCGAGCCCCCGGCCGCACCCGGGGCAGCACCATGCAGGAAAGGAAATCGGGCGGGCTTGCCAGCGGATTGGCATCACACGCCATGTTGTTCGCGGCGCTCTGCTGCATGGTCTGCTGACTCAGCTGATCGTCGGACCAGACCCAGGAGTACTGCGGCAGGATTTCGAAGCCCATCAGGCCGTCCTTCGATCGGGCCCGCCACCGGGCCTGGACGATGTTCTGCGGGCAACGGGTCACAATCCCCTGCGCCCAGGTCACACCCCCATCCACCTGCCAGTCGGAGGGAACCAGCAGTCGGGCCACCTCTACCGGCCCTCCAAAGCCCTGGGTGTCCATGATCCGCACCAGACGCAAGCGCATGACGCCTCCGGCGGTGGATCGGGGGGAAGCGGGGCGGGGCTGTTGCGCCCCGGCACCCGGTGGGAGCGCAGCGCCAGCGAGCGCCAGCGCGAGGAGGAGTGTTGGACGTGTCATGAGGTGGCCCCTGTGAGCAGTCAGCCGGCAGCCGTCAGCCGTCAGAATGGTGCGAGCTCTGGCCCGCCTACCGCCTACTCCCTGCCAGCCGCCAGCTACAGCAACTTCGTAATCCACTCCCCCACGAACCACCCCGCTGCCGCCACTCCCAATCCGACGAGGAACATGTCCATCCCGCTCCGGATCACGCTGCGCCCGGTGAAGAAGCTGCGGGCGCCACCGACGCCGAAGTGCGCCGCCATCGCCAGGGCGAAACTGGTCCAGATCGCCGTCGGCCCGTTGCTAAACAGGAACGGGGCGACCGGAATGAATGCGCCAACTGCCGTCGCGAGCCCCGTGATCCACGCCTCGCGCAGCGGGCTCGAGTTGGGCTCGCCGATCTTGAGTTCCTCGCGGATGCTTTCCTGCAGCGCCCGCTCGGGATCCTCCATGACCTGTGCGGCGAGCGCCTCGGCCTGCGCGATCGGCAGACCCTTGGCCTGGTAGAGCAGTGCCAGCTCTTCCCGCTCGAGCTCCGGCATCAGCCGGATCTCCTCCCGCTCCATCGCGATCTCATGTTCATGCACCTCGCGCTCGCTCTTGGCCGCGAGGTAGCCCGAGGAACCCATCGAGAGCGCATCGGCCACCATGCCCGCGACACCCGCCACCACCACAGTGTGCGCTGCGAGGTTGAGATTGCCCTGGGCGCCGAGCATGCCGGCGACGAGTCCGAAGTTGGCGGTCAGGCCGTCGTTGAAGCCGTACACCAGATTGCGCAGCAGGCCGCCGGCCCCGGTCTTGTGCCACGGCTCGCCGCTCTTGCCCACCAGCCCAGCCAGCGACTCGGCGTGGGCCGCCGACTCCCTGGCCAGCAGCAGCGCGGTCGGCCCCGCCGCCCCCTCCGGCGCCTCACGGTAGAGCCCCAGATAACCTTTCACTTCCCGGCCCTCTTCCTCCAGCAGCATCGGCGCGAGAAACCCGGGCCCCACTCGGCGGGCGACCCACGCCAAGCCCCTGGCCCGGAGTGAGGGATGGTGGCTGGGCACCGGATGCCCTTCATCGGCAATCAGCTTCCGCCACAGCTCCACATGCCGATCCTCGACCGAGGCCAGTTTGCGGTACAGGTCGGCCCGGCCGGGCTCGCGCTCCAGCGCCGCCAGTTCACGGTAGAGGTATGCGGCATCCGCCTCGTCGTCGAGATGGTGCAGCCAGTCGCGGGGTGGGGTCTTTGTCGTCGTCATGAAGGGAAAGGTACACGGCCCCGTTGCGCGGGTCCCGCAGTCGCGGCCGGTTGCGTGGCGCGGCTGCCGCATCTCCGTGGGGCAAGCAGGAAGTAGCCACGGATTCGCTATTGACGCATCGGGAGATGGGTCACAACTTCATTGCTCTCCCGAAACATACGTCGACTCCCGGAGGCTCGTTATGGCCCGTTGTCTAACCCTGTCGCGGCTGGGTGCGTTTGCCCTGCTGTCCACCACGCTTCTCGCCGCCTGCGCCGATCAGCAGCCGTCGGGGCCGTTGACCGCGGTGGCCCTGCGCCCCGCCATGCTGTTCACGCCGCCCACCGTGCGCCCCGATCGTTATCTCGTCAGCTTCAAGACGGCGGAGCCCGCCACCTTTGCTGCCCAGGTCCAGGCGCTCGGTGGCACGATCGAGCGTCGCAGTCCGCTCATCCGGCTTGCCACGGTGAGTGGGATCGGCGCTGCCGGCCAGGCGACACTGCGGCTGCTCGCCGGGGTGGAGTTCATCGCCCAGGACCTCGATGCCCAGTTCATTCCGCCTCCGGGTCCGGCGAGCCAGCGGCTGACCAGCACGGCGATCGGGACCAACGGCACCGACCAGAGCGGGGCCTTCTTTTACCCAGTGTACCAGTGGAATATCCGGCAGGTGTCGGCCAACACCGCCTGGGGCACGACGCCGGGTGGCGCCGGTGAGCTGGTCTGCGTCCTCGACACCGGTATCGATCCGGATCACAGCGATCTCGTCGGGCGGGTCGATCCCAACCTCATCACGTCGTTCATCAGCGCGCCGATCTTCCCGGGCGACCTCGACGGGCTCGACTACAATTTCCACGGCACCGCCACCGCTGGCTACATCACGACCAACGGCTTCGGGATCGCCTCCGTGGCGCCCGACGCGCGGCTCTGCTCCGCCAAGACGCTCAACGTCCTGGGCAGCGGCAGCTTTGGCGACCTGGTCGCGGCCATCCTCTGGGCGACGGAAAAGGGGGCCGATGTCATCAACATGAGCTCCGGCGGCTACATCGACCGGAACCTCCCCGGTGGCGACAACCTCGTTGCGCTGGTGCAGCGCGCAGCTGACTTCGCAACCAGGAAGGGGACTATTCTTGTGGCCTCCGCCGGCAACAACGGGATCAACCTCGATACCGATCCGGCCAACTTCACCTTTGTGCCCGCCCAGCTGAAAAACATCATCAGCGTCGGCGCAACCGCGCCGTTCAATCAGACCAATTTCGATGAGCGGGCCCCGTACTCTAACTATGGCGGTCGGACCGGCGTCGATCTCATGGCGCCCGGCGGCGACTTCTCAGCGGGCAACATCCTCGACCTGGACCTGACCCTCTGCAGCCAGTACCAGCTGACCCTGCCGTTTGCCTGCGGGCCATTTGACTATGTATTCGCCTCCGGCACCAGCGAGTCGGCCCCGCACGTGGCGGCGGCTGCGGCCGTGGTCGAATCGCGCCGCCCGGGATCCACCCCGGCCAGGATCACCAACTGCCTGCTCAAGGGTGCCGACAAAATCGGTTCCAGCGCGACCTACGGCGCCGGCCGCCTGAACGTCGCCCGGGCAGCCTTGATCTGCCCGTAGCGTAAGGACTTACCTCGGCAGCGGGCCAGGAAGACGCTCCATCTTCTTGACCCGCAGCTTCGCTTCTTTCCCCCGACCGCCAGAAATTGCTTGATCTCATGGGTGCGGCCCGACCTGTGGTCGGCCCCCTCCCCCCCTGCAACCCTCCGCCCCATCCCGGCATCTTTCCCCCGTCATGACCCACTCATACGTGCTGACTGATGCTCCCGCTGTACTCGCCCGCGCCCGCGCGGGGGACTCTGCCGCGCTTGAGACGGTATACCGGGCGTATGAAATCCCGGTCTACAATCTCGCCCGCCGGATCTGCCGCACCGTGGAAGACGCCGAAGATGTGGTGCAGGAGACCTTCTTCGAGGTCTGCCGCAGCCTGCACCAGTTCCGGGGCGATGGCAGCCTCTGGGGCTGGGTCCGGACGATCGCCTCGAGCAAAGCGCTCATGCGGCTGCGGCGGAACAAGTACCGCGACACCGATGAGCTCGACGAGGAGTATCACCGCCCCGGTACCCGGGTGGATGCGGGCCTGCGGATGGACCTCGAGGCGGCGCTGGAGCGGCTGCCCGAGACCAGCCGTGCGGTGGTCTGGCTGCACGATGTCGAGGGGTACACCCACGAGGAAATTGCGGGGATGATGGACCGTACCGTCAGCTTCTCCAAGTCCCAGCTCTCGCGGGCGCACACCCGTCTCCGGCGCTGGCTGGGCGAAGAGGTTGTGCTCGCTCCCGAGGTGCTGGAGTGAGCCATCTTTCGCTCGAGGAGCTGACCCGGTTGCGGGAGCCCGGCGCCGAGCCCGGCCTGGCCGAGCCGCGGGCTCATCTCGCGCGATGCCAGAGCTGTCAGGCGGAGGCGAGCCGTCTGGATCAGCGCATCGCCCGGCTGAAAGCGTTGCCCACCCTGCGCCCCGCCCGGGACCAGTGGCCGGTGCTGCAGCAGAAGCTGACCGCCGAGCGGCGCCGGCGCCGGCGCCGCTGGGGTGGGGTCGCCGGCCTGGCCGCAGCGGCAGCGATTGCGGCGGTGGTCATCTCCCCGCGGCTGAAGCGCCCCGTCCCGGCCCAGGAGCAGGTGATCTACCAGGCGATGACCCGGTCGCAGCAGTTGGAGCAGCTCATTCAGTCGTACAACCCCGATCAGCGCGTCACCGACGGTGTCACCGCCCGTGTCGCCGGCGACCTCGAAGATCGCATCGCGCGGGTGGATCGCGACCTGGAAATGGCGCAGCTGCTGCAGGCGGCGGAACGCGAGCAGGCGCTCGCCCGGCTCTGGCGCCAGCGGGTCGGTCTGCTCGATGCCCTGATGGATGTGCACCTGACCCGCGCCAACGAGGTCGGTTTCTGAGTGACGGACGGAGGATGTAGGATGCGGTCCCTGCTGCCGTACGGCATGCTCTTCGGCGTGGTGCTCTCCCCCAACGTTGCCGCGCAGGTTCCCGGGCCCCGGGTTCGAACGGATTCGTTCGAGTTCCGGATCGAGACCCAGTTCCCCGGAGAGCGCCTCGAGTTGCTGGCGTCACGCCGCGCCCGGCTGGGCGTCTCGGTGATTCCGCGCCCAAACGAGACCGATTCGATCGGTGCGTTCGTCCAGGCGATTGCGCCCAACGGCCCCGCGGCGCGCGCCGGACTTCGTTCCGGCGACATCATCACCAGCCTCAATGGCCATTCGCTGGTCAGCCCACGCGCTGCACTGGACCGCGGCGAATCATCTCCCGGCATCCGCCTGATCGAAATCGCCGCCCTGATCGCTCCGGGCGACACCGTGCCGGTGGAGTTTCGCCGCGGCGCCCAGCGGCGCACGGTGTTGATCGTTGCGGGCGACGATCCCGCCCTCGCCTGGGTGAGCCCGGAAGGGTTCTGGGGCTACGTCGCTGGTGACAATCCAGTGGAAGCGATGCGGAGTGCCGAGGGGGGGATGCGGCGTACCGTCATGGCCGGTCCCGGCCCGCGGGACAGCTTGCGGGTGCGGCTGGAGACGCCGCCTGGATTCAACCGGGAGCGGCTGCCGCCCCCCATGATGTTCATGATCGGCTCTCCCCTCGCCGATCTCGAGCTGGCACCGATGAATCCCGGCCTGGGCCGCTACTTCGGCACCGCCGAGGGCATTCTCGTGATCAGCATCCCCTCGGGCTCCCACCTCGGGCTGAAGGCCGGCGACGTCGTGCTCCGGGTGAATGGCCGTACCCTTGCCGGACCAGCGCACCTCCTGCGCATCCTCCGCAGCTACGACTACGACGAGCCGATCAAGTTCGACATCGTCCGGATGAAGAAACTCCAGACCATTTCCGGTCGTCTCGGCGAAGAGTAGCCTGAGGCTCAGCCCGCGACCGTCGCCGCTCCGCCCCGGATCTGTCCCACCAGTCGCGCGAATTCCGCCACATCGAGACTCTGTGCCCCGTCGCTCAACGCCTGGTCCGGCGTCGGGTGCACCTCCACGATCACGCCCTGCGCCCCAGCCGCGAGTGATGCGAGCGTCAGCGCCGGCACGATACTGCGGATGCCGGCGGCGTGACTCGGATCGGCGATGACCGGCAGGTGGGTCCGTTCGCGCACCATCGCCACCGCGTTCAGGTCGAGGGTATGGCGGGTCGCCCGCTCGAACGTGCGGATCCCGCGCTCGCACATCACCACGTTGGGGTTGCCGTTGGAGAGGATGTATTCCGCGGCGTGGAGCCATTCCTCGATCGTGGCCCCGCCACCACGCTTGAGCAGAATCGGCTTGCCGCTCCGGCCGGCGGCGCGCAGCAGCGCGAAGTTCTGCATGTTCCTGGCGCCGATCTGCAGCATGTCGGCGTAGCGGGCGACCAGGGGCACTTCCTCCCAGCTCATCACCTCCGTCACGATGGGCAGCCCGGTGCGTTCCCGCGCCTCCGCGAGGTACTTGAGCCCGCGGACGCCGAGTCCCTGGAATTCGTAGGGTGAGGTACGGGGCTTGAAGGCACCGCCGCGAAGCATGTCGGCCCCTGCCTCTGCCACCAGGGCCGCGGTGTTGAGGATCATCTCCTCGCTCTCCACCGAGCAGGGCCCGGCGATGATCACCGGCCGCCCGCTGCCGATCTCGATCGTTCCCACCGTCACCACCGTGCCCTCGGGCCGCTGCCGCCGGTCGAACAGGGGCAGGTCGGGCTTGGGCCGCAGGTGCGGCGGCCGGGGTGCGACGGGGCCGACCACGGCCCCCTCACCCTGCCACGCGACGTAGCTGCCCAGCACCACGATGCGCGAGGCCAGCGCTTCGATCGCCTCCAGCGCCTCCGCGAGCCGGGGCTCTCCCTGCCCGCCGTCCACGTCGAAGTAGAACCGGTAGGTCCACGGCGCCGAGCGCTCGGGGCGCGACTGCAGGCTCGTCAGGTTCACGCCGCGTCCGGCGAAGGCCTGCAACACGGCGGCCAGCATGCCAGGCCGATGATCGGTCCAGACGATCAGCGAGGTCTTCTGCGGAATCGTGGAGCCCAGCTCCACCTTTGCACTGGTGAAGGTGAGGAACCGGGTCTGGTTGGTCGGGTCGTCCTCGATCCGGTCCTCCAGCACCGACAGGCCGTAGACCGCGCTTGCATGGGCGCTGCAGATGGCGGCCTGCGAGGGATCGCCGGTGCGGGCGACGATCTCCGCGCTGCCGGCGGTATCCCACGCGCTGACCAGCTGCGCCTCCGGCAGCATCCGGTTTAACCAGATCCGGCACTGGCCCAGCGCCACGGGGTGCGACAGAATCCGGGTGATGCCGCTGAGCGGCGCGCCCGGCAGCCCCATCACGGCATGATGCACCGGCAGCAGGATCTCCCGGCTGAGCGAGAGCGCTCCGTCGCCGAAGGCCTCATGCAGCAGGTCGTAGGTCGGGGTGACGGAGCCGACCAGGGAATTCTCGATGGCGAGGCAGCCGCCCTCAGCCCGCCCCTCGCGCACCGCCTGGACGACGTCCGTGACGTCCCGGCACGAGACCACGGTGAGGTCGGGCCACTGCTGCCGGGCCGCTGCTTCGCTGAAGGAACCGCTGGTGCCCTGAATCGCTACGCGCATGAGTCCGCTCCGGGAATGAAAAACAGAAACGCCCCGCCAGTCGGTGCCGGCGGGGCGTCGAGGGTCCGTGTCGGTGGAGCGCTAGGGCTTCCCCGCACCGGACGGCTCGTGCGCCGCGCCGGACGTGGTAAAGAAGAAGCCAAAGCGATTGCCGTTGTGCATGGCAGTAGAGTACGGCGCGCGGGCGGGTGGCGTCAAGGGCGGGCAGGGGGAGGCTAGATTCGGTGAGCCGTTGGCCGTTGGCCGTTGGCCGGAGGTCGGGTGCAGGTGGTGCGTATGCTGAATGCTGATCGCTAACGGCTAATGGCCAACGGCCTCTACCCCCCGAGCCATGTCTCACCCTGAGCCTCTCCTCACCTGCCCGATCATGACGGGCCTGGTTCAGCGCCACGGACCGATGACTTTCGAGCGGGAGCTGCCGTTCGAGGCACTCATCGGCGCCATCATTTCGCAGCAGATCAGCGGCAAGGCGGCGGCGAGCATCGCGGCGCGGCTGAAGCAACGGGTTGCGCTCGAGCCGGGGGCGCTCGCCCGGACCCATCACATGACCCTGCGTGCCGCGGGCCTCTCCCGGGCCAAGGCGATCTACCTTCGCGAACTGGCGCGCTTTGCCCTGGCCGGCGGCCTGCATGATCTCGACCGTCTCGAGGACGAGGTTGTGGTCGAGCGACTGACCAGCGTGAAGGGGGTCGGGCGATGGACCGCCGAGATGTTCCTGATGTTCTCCCTTGGCCGTCCCGATGTCTGGCCGCTGGGCGATGGTGGTGTGCAGCGCGCCGCCCGGCAGCTCTACCGTATCCGCTCCCCCCGGCGGCTGGCACAGCTGGGTGAGCGTTTTCGGCCGTTCCGCAGTCATGCGGCCTGGTATCTCTGGAGATCAATCGATGCGCCGTGAGCTCTCGCCTGACTCGCAATTGAGCCGAGCAATCCCCTGGGCCATCGTTGCTGCACTCTGTTGCCTGGTACAACCAGGCATGGCGCAGAGCCTCCCCTTGCTGCACCCCGTCAACCCCGTCGCCGAATCCCGCAGCGGCCTGTACTTCCAGCCGACGGTTCCAGCCGGCCATGGCTGGCGCGTGGCGGTCGGCCTCGACTACGGCAGCATGGTGGAGCTGGGCCTGCGCTACTCGCTGGCCGATACCTCCTACCTGCTGGATGCGGAGACGCTGCGGTTGAATCTGAGTCTCTCGCGGAATCTGGGGCCGCGCAGCTTCGTGCTGGCGGAGGTGTGGGGTGGCGGCAGCTACGGCGGTTTTCTCGACGGATTCCTGAACTGGTACCATGGAGTGTTCGGCATCAGCTTCCCGGAACGGGAGCTGCGCCCGAAGGGGGAGTTCGCCTACCGCTACAAGTTCGCTGACAATCGGGTGGTGAGCTTCAGGGCCCAGTCCGCCTATCTGGGCGACCTGCGCCTCGGATTGGGACGACGGGTTGGGCGCGGTGTGCAGTCGGTGCTGTCCGTCACCCTGCCGACCCACACCGGCGGGGCGGGATACGGGCGCGGCGTCCCCTCCCTGAGTCTGTTGAACACGGCCCGGGCACAGGTGACGCCGCGCCTGGTGCTGGAGGGCTCGGGCAACATCGGCTGGACCCCGCGGCACGGTGCCCTGCGCGACGTGCAGGAAGAGCTCTTCGTGCTGGGGACGGCGGGCTTCCGGTGGCGGACGATCGGGCCGGTGTGGAGCTTCGCCAACCTGTATCTGCATAGTCCCTCCTACTCGGGGACGCAGGCGGGGCAGCTCGATAACTGGGATCTCACGGTGGACTTCGGCGGGATCATCCGGTCGGCGGGTGGGCGGGAATTCCGCTTTGGCGTGACCGAGGATCTCCAGCCCGGCGGGCCGGCGATCGATACGAATTTCAGGCTGGGGGTGAGCTGGTGAAGAGAAACTGCTCCATGTTCTGGAACAGGAACTCCTTCGACTTGGGCTCTCGCAGGTTCAGGCCGTAGTGGTTGATCAGCTGCTGCTGGGTCTTGAGCCACTCGGCCCAGCAGGGAGCGCAGATTTCGGTGAAGGCCCGCAGCCCGAGCTCGGTCTGGAACGGGCGGAAGGCCATCTGGTCCCGGGTCTGGCCGCAGCGGGTGCAGGCGATGTGAGGCATGGCGGCAAAGGTAATGACAGGCGAATTCGCCCGGGAGGAGCGGCAGCGTTCAGCCGTCGCCGCGCTTGAGCGCCTTGATGCCGCTCGCGGTGCCCATCCCCGCCCCAATGCCGAAGAGGGCGGCGGTGCCGGTGGTCACAATCGGAAGCAGGGCTGCGGGCCACGCAATGAGGGCAGCCACCAGTCCGGCGACGAACGGGGCGGCGGGAGAGCGGATGCCATCGACAAAACGGAGCCGCTGCTGGACAAACCGGCGGGCCAGCACGAACCCGCCGATGGCCGCAGCCACGGAGAGCGCCAGGTACAGGAAGCCCATTGTCGGATCCTCGGGAGAGAGTCAGCTATCATCAGGCAGGGTGCAGTACGGAACGCCTCCCCTGGTAGATTCAATTGGGTCGGCGGGCAGGTGGATGGCAACAAGCCGTAGGAAAAGGACTCCCTGATGCTCGCGCTCGTGGGGTGGATCGTCCTCAGTTTCGCTGCCGCCGCGCTGGGCGGGCTGGCAGGTCCCGGTGCCTGGTATCGCGGGATCAACAAGCCGACGTGGAATCCGCCGGACTGGCTCTTCGGACCAGTCTGGACGGTGCTGTATACCATGATGGGGGTTTCGGCCTGGATGGTCTGGCAGCGCCGGCACGAGGCCCCGGTCCGGTTCGCTCTGGCGCTATTCATTCTGCAGCTGCTGTGCAACGCGCTCTGGTCCTGGCTGTTCTTCGGCTGGCACCAGATGGGGTATGCGCTGCTCGAACTGCTCCTGCTCTGGTGTCTCATTCTGGCAACCCTCCTCGCCTTCTGGCGGGTGTCGCCGGTCGCCGGCGGCCTGCTGATTCCCTACCTGTTGTGGGTCAGCTTTGCCGGATTCCTCAACTATGCCCTCTGGCGCCTGAACCGGGCGTGACGCGGGGGCAGGCGACTGCCATGGTTGATTTCCCCGATCCGCTGGACGACGAGTTTCCGTTAGGCGACGGCGTGGTGGACCTGGAGGTGGAGGTGGTCTGCCCCCACTGCGCCGAACGGTGCGTGATCGGGCTCGATCCCGGCAGTGGCTCGACCCAGGATTACGTCGAAGACTGCCAAGTCTGCTGCCAGCCGTGGCGGGTGCATGTCACGTATGGGCTGGAAGGGCGAGCGGAGGTGTGGGTCGAGGTGGAGTAGTCCTGCGTTCTGCCTCGTCGTGTTACCGTCGGAACTGATATGCCAGCTTGACGAAAAAACCATCGCTGGTGCGCGTGAGGCGACGGAACTTGAAGGGTCCCGTGTCGTCGGTGGAGCTGCCGTAGCCGAAGAACGCCACCGTGCCGGGTGTCGGTTCGAACGAGGCCAGCCAGTCCACCCGCAGCCGGTTCGACGCCGCGGCGGCGGTCGCGGTGCCATTGATCGAAAGGGGGGCCCCGGTGCGGGCATCCTCCAGTCCCGCCGACCGGCCACTCACATACTCACTCACGACCCGGAAGAAGAGACTGCGGCGCGGCTGGAATTCCAGCTTGAGTCGCGGGATGATCGTGCGCGCGAACTCCGAGCCGCCCCGCGCGCGCGTGATGCGGGACCAGGTGGTGGAGGCGGTCATCCGGATCGAGCCGCTGGGGCGCAGCGACAGGCTCGAGGTGACCCGGGTCTCGTACCCCCGCCCGCCCTCCGCGAAGATGGCGCCGCGGCCCCGGGTCACCTTGGCGGAGGCGTTGATGGTCCTGAAGGTCGGGGTGGTGAACCCGGTGCTGAACTCGAAGCCATCGTTCACGCCATCGAGTGGCTGGTATGCCACTGGTCCAGTCCCGGGATCGACCGTGTACCCGGTGTACGCTCCCGGCTCGAAGTCCACGAAGCTGTGCTCCGCATGGCCGTTCACCTTCCAGCCGCCACGCAGAGTCAGGGTGCCATCGATGCTCTCGTCGCCTTCGATAGCGTTCCTGGGGAAGTCGTCGTAGCGCCAGACCCTGTTCGGGCCGGCGAACACCGTGAGCGCCTCCAGCAGCGCCCCGCGCGCGCCATAGAACGACAGCCGGTTGAAGGCGCGCGCGCCGACGATGGCGTTGCGTTGCAGAAACCCCGACTGAGCTTCGAAGTCGTTGCCGATCCCCGTCAGCTTGTAGTTGAAGCCCCAGCTCCGGCCGGTCCGGTCGAATTCCCCTTCCCACAGCGGAGCGCTGCGGAGATTCGCGCCCCGCGTACTCCGGGTCCAGGAGCCGCCGAGCTGGCCGGCGACGTAGTACAGCTTGCCGAACACGATGCGCAGGTCGCCCGCGACGAGCCGGTTCACCGCCCCGTCCTGGTCCCGGGTGGTGACGGTGAGCCCGCCGGTGGAGTTGACACCGATGTCGCGCCGGACCCGGGTGATCGTGTGGACCGCATTCGCGCCCGGCTGCTCATCCACCGCGACCAGCTGCGCCACATTGTACCGACCGAACTTGGCCGTCACCTTGCCGCCCGCAACGGGGTTGACGATCTGCCGGGTGTAGACCAGCTGATTGGGCGTGGCGAACAGTTCGATCCCCTCGAGGAAGAACGGCCGCTTCTCGGGGAAGAACAGCGCAAAGCGCTCATTCGCCGTCACCAGGCTCGCATCGGACTCGACCTGGCTGAAATCGGGATTCCACGTGGCATCGAGCGAGAGATTACTGGCCAGCCCGAGCCGGAGATTCACCCCGAAACTGGGATCGATGTCTTCCCGCTGAAAGCCGCCGGTGGACCGGATGCCGTTGGCCTGCGCGGTCACGAACGGCTGGATCTCGGTGACGATGCCGCGGGTGAGGTCGTGCAGGCCGCTCACCGTGCCGGATTGGGTCAGGAAGCTGGCATTGGCCCGGCGGGTATCGGTCCAGGTGTCCTCGTAGCCGGTGCGCTGGGTCTTCCGGACGATGTTGACCGCCCACTGCTGACCCCCGTCGCCGGGGTAGCGCAGACTCTTGAAGGGGATGCGAATCTCGACCACGTACCCCGAATCGGTGAGCTGACCCTTCGACTGCCAGAGATAGTCGGGGCTCTTGTCGATATTGCCGCCGAACAGCGTACCGGCGGTGAAGCCACCCTCGCTACGCACTCCGTCGGACTGGGACCCGTGGGGGTTCACCGTGAAGAAAAAGGCGCGGCGATGGTCGTTGAAGGTGTCGAGATAGATCGTGACGATGTCGTCGGCATCGAGGTTGTCCCGGTCCGCCTGGGTGGCGCGGATGGAGCCGGGTTCGCGGTCCTGGGCGATGATCCCGAAGTGGATCGCGTTCGGGGCGTACCAGACCAGCACGTCGGTCTGTTCTTCCGCCGGCCGGCTGTCGACGGGCTGATACTGGTGGAAGCCCGCCAGACGGGTCGCCTGGGCCCAGGCGGGTTCGTCCAGCCGCCCGTCGATCTCGACCGTCGCATCGATGCGCGGAATCGCGACCTCGTGGGGTGTGGGGACGGGATCCTGCAGCAGGGCGGCGGAGAGCGACAGCAGGGACAGGAGCATGGCGGCGGAATCTATTGCAGCCAGGGACAGAATGCAGGGGCGCCGCCCCTGCATGCCGCCCGGGATTCGCTATTCGTACCGCAGCGCAATGATCGGATCGAGCTTCGCCGCGCGGCTCGCCGGCCACAGCCCGAAGACCAGTCCGATGACGGCGCTGGTGCCGAAGGCGACCACAATGCTCTGGGTGGAGATGAGGGTGTTCCAGCCGTTGGCCTTGGCGAGGGAGTCGGTCACCCAGATGCCCAACCCGATACCGAGCGCCCCGCCCGCGAGACACAGCACCAGCGCCTCGACGAGGAACTGGAACATGATGTTCATCCGGGTGGCGCCCAGCGCCTTGCGCACCCCGATCTCCTTGGTGCGCTCGGTGACCGAGACCAGCATGATGTTCATGATGCCGATGCCGCCCACGACCAGACTGACCGCCGCGATGCTGGCCAGCAGGGTGGTGAAGATCTCCGTGGTGGCCTGCTGTGTGGCCAGGACGTCCTGCGAATTCCGGATCATGAAGTCGTTTTCGGCGCCGGCGCGGATCTTGTGCTGCCGCCGCATGACCTGCTCGATGTCCACCATCCCCTGCGCGAGCGGTGTGCCCTCCCGTACTTCCAGGGTGATCTGTCGCAGCCGGTCGGTGCCGAACACCCGGAAGCGCGCGGTCTGCAGCGGGATGACGACCTGCTCGTCGGGATTGGACCACGAGCCGGCCGCGCCCTTGGACGCCATCACGCCGATGATCTCGAACGGGATGCCGCGGATCTGAATGGTCTGATGGATGAGGCCGGCGGCATTGGCGCCCAGCATCTCCGGGATCTCCGCGCCAAGCACGGCGAAGCGTTCACGGGCCTGGTCCTCGCCCGCCGTGAAGAAGCGACCATACTCCATCGTGAATCGCTTCACGGCGGGGAAGTTCGGCGTGGCACCGGTGATCGTCGTGTTGGCATTGGTGCCGCCGTATTTCACCTGCTGATTGCTGGAGATCTCCGGCACAACACCGGAGAGCAGGGTGGCACGCTCCAGCAGGGCATCGGCATCATCCACCGTCAGGCCAACCCGCTGATTGGTCGCGACCCCCCGGCTGAACATCTGGCCGGGATAGAGCGTGAGGACATTCGCACCCATGGCCTGGATCTGCTCCTCGACCGCCTTCTGCGCCCCGGCTCCGAGCGCCACGACCGTGATGACCGCCGCGACACCGATGATGATGCCGAGCGCAGTGAGGATCGAGCGCATCGTGTTGGCGCGAATGGACTGCAGCGCCACCATCACCGTTTCTCCGATGAGCATGCTCAGGGCCTCGCGGCTGGGGTGGTGGATGCCGGCTTGCTGCCCGGCGTGGACATCCCCGGGATCCCGCCGCCGCCGGTGATCCGCTGCATCCGCTCCGCCGACTCCTTCTGCGCCTGGACCAGGCTGGCGCTGGGCAGCACCAGCACCGAGTCGCCTTCCTGCAGCCCGCTCACCACTTCGCTGTAGTCGAGGTCGGTGAGCCCGGTGGTGACGTTCTTCGCGAATGGCTTCCCCTCCCGCCGGACGAAGACGATGTACCGGCCACCACCGCTGGCGTCGCCGTTGCCACCCGCCCGCCGTGAAGAAGCGACCATACTCCAT
>Ga0163152_10002261_pt1 | contig 27967 bp, 21 predicted proteins | sample OliLakLV19MP8IB2_FD_148635 | JGI IMG/M metagenome (GOLD analysis project Ga0163152, IMG submission 148635) | Freshwater microbial mat bacterial communities from Lake Vanda, McMurdo Dry Valleys, Antarctica - Oligotrophic Lake LV.19.MP8.IB-2 | ecosystem: Environmental > Aquatic > Freshwater >...
TTTTGTTCATGAGATGTTGAGAGTAAATCTGAGCTTTCTCCCGAAGTCGAGCGCGAGTCGCCACGGGAAGCTGGTGGCTTCGACAATGGGGACAGGCAACATCAAGAACTGACCCTTTTTTCTTCAAAGGAAAATAGACGAATTTTAAACTCGTTGTCTGAAAATGCTTTCACTGATAGACCACTGAACTTATCTGTAACGATCATTCCCCAAAAACCGGAGGTTGTTTTTGAACGGACCCTAAATCAATATTGGAATCAGCTATGAGCGATCCAACAGACATCTCTTCGCCGGGTGCCATCACGCCCGGCAATTCAACTGGTTCCACAAATCCCCGCCCGCTCCGTACCTGGCCCGCGTGGCTCCTGGTCGCACTCCTGATCATCACGCGATTTGGACCTCTGTTCCTGGAAGGGGGCATGTCGAGTTATTCGTTGATCGCCCTGGTTGGTCCGATGCTCTGCTGCCTGTTGATCGTGGTCTGGTGGCTGACCGCAAGCCGGACGAAATGGAAGGAAAGGCTGTTCGGTTTCCTTGGGCTGACGGCCTCGCTCGGAGTCACGCTGGCCCTCGTGGACCGGACGATGTTCGGGCCGGGAACGACCTACTTCACACTGCCGCTCGGCATCGTCGCGTTCGCGCTCGGCATTGTCTTTTTTGCGCGCCATCGACCGGCGGTAAGAACCGGTTTTGCCGTGCTGCTCGCGTTTGCCGGTTTTGGCGTTTCAATCCTTCTTCGCAACGAGGGCATGACCGGAGATTACGCACTCAGCATGCACTGGCGCTGGTCACAAACGCCCGAAGCTTCGATGCTGGCCCTTCGAAAACCTGCCACCACGGCGGGAACAAATGCTCAGGATAAAGGCAAGATCACGTCCGCCCTCGCCAATCCGGAATGGCCCGCGTTCCGCGGATCCGACCGTGCATCACGTTCAAGCGCCCCACAAATCTCAACCAACTGGACTGCGAATCCTCCTAAGCAACTTTGGAAAATACCGGTCGGCCCCGCATGGTCCTCCTTCGTGGTCGCGGGAAGTCTGCTTTTTACCCAGGAACAACGCGGCCCGATGGAGACCGTGATCTGCTACAACGCCGACACCGGTCACGAAATCTGGATCCGGCAGATCGAAACGCGCTTTGATGAACCGCTTGGCGGAGCCGGCCCCCGGGCAACCCCAACCCTCGCCAACGGCAGTCTCTTCGTGACCGGTGCCTCCGGCACATTCCTGCGCCTGGACGCCGCCACCGGTGTAATCGTCTGGCAGAAAGAACTGAAAACAGTCGCCGGACGGGAAGTTCCGACATGGGGCTTTGCGGCGTCACCCCTTGTGGCCGACCAAGTGGTGATCGTTCACGCAGGAGGTCCGCGCGACAAAGGTTTGCTGGCTTTTGACATCGCATCAGGAGCGCTCCGTTGGTCGGTGGCGGCCGGCAGCGATTCCTACAGTTCGCCCCAGTTGAATTCTGTCGCGGGCGAGGATCTTGTGCTCATGCTATCCAATGAAGGGTTGCTTTTTGTCGATCCTGCGACTGGCAAGGAGCGTTTGAATTACGCATGGAAAATCAAGAATTACCGTGCATTGCAGCCAGCCTTCGTCGGAACCGACACCGCCCTGCTTCCCACCGGGATGAACACAGGCACGCGGGCCATCCGGATCACCAAAACCAACGGGCAGCTCGCGGCGGAAGAATTGTGGACTTCGCGGAACTTGAAACCTGACTTCAATGACTTGGTGACCCATCAAGGTTTCGCTTATGGATTTGACGGCGGGATCTTCACCTGCGTGGATCTCAAGACAGGCGAACGGAAATGGAAAGGCGGACGTTACGGCAAAGGCCAGGTGTTATTGCTGGAAAATTCCGGCCTACTGCTGGTGGCGGATGAACAAGGCCGGGTTGTGATTATCCAGGCTGATCCCAACGGCCACGCAGAGGTCGATTCATTCAGAGCCATTGAAGGCAAAACCTGGAATCACCCGGTGCTCGTGGGTGACCGGCTTTATCTTCGCAATTCCCAGGAAGCCGCCTGTTATCAACTGCCATTGGCGGGACCGAAAATTCCACCGCTACTCGGTAAAAGTTTCCAGCCGCCTATTCAATGAATCAGGGAATCCACCTCACCCTGCCCTCTCCCCCAGGGGGCCCAGGGCGGAGACGGATACGACGCTGCATTCCGCCTACTTTGCCAGGAAAGTAAAGAGCGCACTCTCCTTCATCGGTTTTCCGGGCCTGACCACGATGGATGGGAAGTTTTTGTGATGGATGGAGTCGGGGTAATACTGCGTCTCCAGACAGACCGCCGTATGTGCCATGTGGTTTCCGGTGTAGAGTTGAACTCCGGGCTTGGTGGTCCGCACTTCCATGATCCGGCCGCTTTTTGGCTCGGTCAAACGGGCGGCCATTTTCATCTCTTTCCCAGCACCCAAAATGTAGTTGTGGTCGTAACCGTTCAATTTCGGTTTTAACTGTTCAATGCGCTCTCCGATGCGGGTCGGCTGGTTGAAATCCATGATTGTTCCTTTGAGCGGCAGGATCTCTCCAGTGGGAATCAAATCAGCGTCGGTAGGGGTGTAACTTTCGGCCGGTATCCACAAGATGTTGTCCAGACAACTTCCGCCGCCAGCCAGATTCCAATAAGCATGATTGGTCAGATTCACAATGGTCGCCTTGTCAGTCTCGGCTTCGTAATCCATCCGCAGCTCATTGTTGTCGGTCAGGGTGTAGGTCACCGTGGTCTTCAGATTGCCCGGAAACCCTTCCTCCCCATCCTTGCTCAGGTAGGCGAGTTTGACCGACGCCACATCGTTTTTGAAGGCTTCGACCGTCCAGACCGCCTGGGCGAAACCTTTGCGTCCGCCGTGAATCGAGTTTTTCCCGCTGTTCGCCGCGAGTTTATAGGTCGTTCCGTCCAGTTCGAATTGCGCGCCCCCGATCCGATTGGCCACCCGACCGATGACTGCGGCGGAACCGTTGAACCGCTGGAATTTTTCCAAAGTATCGGTCGTGAGCAAAACATTGGTGAAATTTCCATTCTTATCGGGCGCATGCAGCTCTTTGACAATCGCGCCATAAGTGATGATCTGGGCTCTCATGCCTTTAGAATTGCGCAAGGTGATCATCTTGAACTGCTGACCTTCCTGGGTTTTCCCAAAATCGGACATCTCGAAACGCTTGATAGGTTTTGCCTGGAGAGATCCAAGAAAAACAAAAGTCACCAAAGAAACGACAGCCAGCCGCCAGAGAGAAGTTTGCATGACACGATTCATGCCCTGCCCCGCCCTTCTGCGCCAGCAAAAATCTTTGGAACATGGACCGCGGCTGTGTCGTCCCGAACAAACTGGGGCGGGTGGCAACCGCCGGGGTTGCGGTAGATACCGGACCTCCATGCTTTTTATGACAACCCTACTCCGCCCCTGCCGGGAACAAGTTTGGGAAATAATAGGCGGCTGCCCGTGCTGGAAAACCAAGACGGATCCGCCCTTTGACGGAGTCCGAGGCCACCAATCGTTCAGTTGCTAAAATTCGTGTCACCGTCTGGGCCGTGCGCGCGGAAATTCCGATGATTCTTGACACCTCGCCACGGGCGATTTCGCCCCGCAAAAAAATCTCGCGCAATACCAACCCGGCCCCGGTCGGCAGTTCCCCAGCCGACTCGCGTCTTTCAGCATAACCAATGATCCGCTGCTGCATTCCATCCAGGTCCAGCAACTCACGCATGAATCGGAGCTGATCCAGGGCTGTGTTCAGCGTGAATTCACAGAATTCGCTCAATCTCCTTTCGGAGAGGTACCCTCGCCCGTCGAAGTCATTCAGCCGCCTTTCGTCCGCCCGCGCCAGCATCGATTTGTAATCCTGCTGGTGTCGCGCAAAACCGCGAGCCAGCGTCCAAAGCCCATCCGATGCAGCATCGGCCCGTTGCAGCCAGGCCTGTGTAAAAAGCCGGGTGACACGCCCGTTGCCATCCAGGAAAGGGTGAATCCAGGCCAGACGATGATGCGCGGCGGCGGCGGCCACCAAACCCTGTGGTGTAGGCTGGACCAACGGCCCGTAGAAATCACTAAAACGCCGGAGAAACCGTCCCAAATGCGCATGCGCCGGTGCTGCATGGATGCCGACGCTGACCGTAACCAAGCGCAGTTCTCCAGGCTCCACTGAGAAACTCCTGCCTTTGGAGTCTTTCACCCGCCTCAACCCGACGGGAACGCGCGTGTAAAACTCGCGATGGATGTCCCGCAGGAATTTCTCGCCGCAAATCTCCGCACCGGTCAACCCCGACATACCCGACTCCATCCACCGCTGCGCCTCGACATGTGCCCAATGCAGTTGTTGAAGCTCCCTCTGCTTTGCATTACCCGAAAACTCCCTCCTCAACGCCATGTCAATCTCGTGCGGCATGGTGCGGTGTCCCTCAATGAGGTTCGAATAATAGCTGTTCATGGAACGTACCAGGTCCACCACCCCTCTGCGGGTAACAGGATGCAAAACGTCGCGCAGCCGTTCAGAATGACGGGTTACCTCCAATCCAAGCTGCGCGAGTTTGCCGTCGCGATCCTCGGGGAGCAGCGGTTCCATGTCAGACGGATGATCAAAAAGGCGAAGACCCATCATTTTGCCGATCATTTTGCCGATCATTGAAGTGAATAAAAGCCTTTAATTTATGGCCATAATGTGTGTTCACTGGTTTTCTTCACACAACAATTGCCGATGTATTTTAAAGGGCTTTTGAATCAACCTCGATCCGGCAGCCAGACCTCCGCCAGTGACCGGACGTCAGAAATCCGTTTTAGTATGACCGTGTCAGTTCCCGGAAATTTTTTACCCATACCCTCGAGCGACACAAGCGCGGCGATGTCTTTCCGGTATTGGTGGAAACGACTTTTGTAACTGCGCCAGTCCTTTTTGCAGAGGAGCGTTTGGGGCGACCCCAGGCGCTCGGTGGCATGTGGTGGATCGGTGTGCATCTGCGAAATCTCCGGTTTCAAACGTTTTTTTCAAGTTCATGTTCTGCAAAGTGCTGCGGTTCACAGAACGGCGTTCTGCGCGAAACATTGTCAACAAAAACAAACAATACAGCGCAAGACGCGCAAGACGCCGGCTTTTGCTGCAAATCCCAACGAATTTCGTAACAAAGGGTCGCGAGGAACGAGCCACGATGGGTAAATTAACGTCAAACGAACAACCCCAACGTGGCTTGCGTCTCAATATCTGGAATTCAAAAAACCAGGACATTGACCCGAGGGCTGATTTCCATTAAGCAAGGTTCCTGTCGTTCGCGATCAGCCCGATTGCTTCTGTTTAACAAAGGAATGCATGAGTTCTGCGAATAAACAAACACTCCTTAAAACCGGACTTTTCAACGGACTCGACGATCAAGCTCTGGAGTCGCTTTCGCAGGAGCTGGAGTTGACCGTGGTTCCTTCCGGCGAGCTGATATTTCATGAGGGTGACCAGGGCGATTCGCTTTTTCTCATCCAAAGCGGCGAAGTTCAGATTTTCACCGGGCTGCCCGATGGTCGCGAGGTGGTCCTCGCCCGGCGGACCGATTATTTTGGTGAACAAGCCATACTCAGCGCCAACCGTCGGCGCATGGCCAGCGTCCGGGCTTCGAAAGACACCGCGCTCCTCCGGCTGCGCGGTGTGTCGTTCGAGAAAGTTCTCGCAGCTCAAAACGAACTGCGCACTCAATTGTTGAAAACAGGGGAGCGGCAGCTGAGTGAAAAACTCCTGCTTCAATCCGACCTGTTTCGAAATGCGGGCATTGCCGGATGGGATCCTTCAACCTGCCAGTCCCTCACTTTTCAAGATCAGCAAGCGCTCTTCCGCGAAGGCGATCCCGGGGATCATTTCTATTTCATCATTTCCGGCATGGCGGCGGTTTACAAAACGGAGGCCGGGAACCAAAAACTTCTGGTGAAACTTGGTGCCGGCCAATGTTGCGGCGAACTGGCATTGCTCCGTCAGAAACCGAGGGCCGCAACTGTGATCGCCGAGGGTGAACTGAAAGTTTTGTGCGTGCCGGGTAAAACCTTTGTCGATCTTTACGAACGAAGTTCCGGCATACGGGAATACATCCAGGTGTTGCAACGGGTTTATCCTCTGACCGGCCACGGATTCGTGACCCAATTTGCCGGGAAATTCCTCAATTACGATGCCTTGACCACGGTCTATCACCAGATCGAAGGCGGGGAAGTCATCGCCTCGCATGTGCTGGGCCAGAACATTTACAATATTCAGCGCGCGCACGATCCGTGGAAATCGCCGGAACGGGTCATTTTTGAAGAACCGGCAAAAGGCATCCGGCGCGAACTCGAGCTTTCCGGCAAACGGCTTCTGGGGATGACCATACAAGGTTTCTGGTCTGAGCTGGGAGCGGTTCATCAACTGGTGCTGCAACGATCCGAGCTCACCACCGAGCGGATCGAGGGTTTTCGAAAAACAGGATCGCTGATCCCTGACCCTTTTCCGAAATTTACCGACAACGCCCAGATCGTCTGCCAATGCCTCCAGATTCCTCTGGGCGAGCTCAAACAGGCGGTAAAACGCGGGAGCGGCACGGCGGAACAATTGGCCGGCGCCACCGGTGCCAGCACGGTCTGCGGAGGTTGCCGCGGATTGCTGGCCGACATCGTCGGACTCGGCATCTGGACGCCGGTGTCCATTTCTCAGATCATCCCGGTCTGCGACGGCATCCGCACTTTTAGGTTCATGCCGTGCGAAGGACGGTTCCGCCCGGCCAAACCCGGTCAACACCTGCTGATTGAAGCGCAGATCGATGGAAAATGGTTCCGCCGGCCCTACACCATCAGTTCGGCCGCCAACGAGATTTCCTATCGCGAAATCACGGTTAAAAAGGATCCGAACGGTTTTTTCTCCTCCTGGCTTTTCGACAAATTACACGACAACATCCCGCTCCGTTTGTCCGATCCGCAGGGGGATTTTCACGCTGACCTGGACAAACCGCATCCCATCATTTGCCTGGTCGGAGGCATCGGCGTCACCCCGGCGCTGGCCATCTGCCGGTCGTTGATGCAAAGCAGTGCCGCACAGAAACTTCATATCGATTACTCCGTTTCGGACCCGTCGCAATTCGCCGGCCTAAAAGAATTGCAGGATGCCTCCGCTCAAAACCCGAACATCACGGTCAATCCACGGATCACCCGCGAACAGGGACGGTTTAGTGAGAAGGATGCCGCTCGTTTGAAATCGGAATACCCAGGTGCGGAGTTTTTTATCTGCGGCCCGACCGCTTTTCAAACCAGCGCCAGACAGCTTTTAATAAATGCAGGTGTCGGGATCCCGCTGGTTCATGTCGAGGAATTCACACCCGTTGGCGGAAAACCGAAAAGCGTGGAGACACCCCGCTGGTATTTTTACGCAGGCACGATTTTCCTGGGCGCCTTTTTGATTCAAGCGGTTGCCGGATGGAAGATTCCGTTTCTGGAACGGATGCAGACGATGGAAATTTACAAACGCTGGTCGGGCCTGGCGCTCACGTTGTTCATCGCCGCCCAATGGTATCTGCCGGTGCTGCGAATGACAGGCCGCCTCCGGGCCGCGGCGGCCCAATATCACTGGCATAAAAAGACCGGATGTTTCGCTCCGTTGCTCTACTATTTCCACAGCACCGGCTTTGGTTACGGCCTGCTCCTGCTGCTCGGCTCGACATTTCTCGCCAACACCGCCCTCGGCCTGTTCAACCACGACCTGGTCAAAGATCAAAAAAGGAAGGAAAAGTTTTCTTTTGCCTGGTTGATCGTCCACGTCGCCCTCTCTGTGCTGACTGTTGGTCTGACATTGTACCACATCTTCATCGTGTTCTTTTACCGATAGGAACCAGCCATGACGCGCGCCGCAACATTTGGATACATCGCCGGACTGATGCTGACCGCGACAACTGTGGTGGTCCTGCTTACGTCTCCTGGACGGCAATTGTCGGGCAAAGGTCCGATGAATACGGGACACGAGAACTTGTCCTGTCAGGACTGCCATGCCCCGGTGAAAAGCGGTTTTGGATATGGGAAAGTTGAGAATGCACAATGCCAGGGATGCCATCAACGCACGCAGGACAATCATCCGGTGACAGAATTCAGCACCGCGCGGTTTGAAGAAGCCCGGAGGACGTTGAATCCGGAACATTGTGTTTCATGCCACCGTGAGCACCAGGGTGTCCGCGTCACCATGCCGGTTGACGCCTGCAAACATTGTCATCAAAAGATTTCCATTCGCAAAGATCCCATCGACGTCCCGCATGCCGACCTGGTGAAGCAGGGCCGTTGGGAAACCTGCCTCGGCTGCCACGACTTCCACGGCAACCATGTGATGCAGGTGAAGGAAAAAATTTCTGAAACGATCTCGACCGAGGTTCTGCTCAAATATTTTCTCGGCGGCCCCTCGCCCTATGCGCGGGAGAAAAAAGCCAAATAGGTCCATCGATCAAGGACTGACCTGTGCTCGGACGCAGTATTCTTTTTGACGCATACCTGCGTCTTGGGGAGTTGGATAGGGTGATGGCATAGCGGCCTAACGTCAGAGGTGAGCGACGGGGATGAGCCGCCGCTCGCGTCCGACAAACACAATAAACGTGAACGGCTCATCCCCGTCTTTGCCGCTCAACAGAATTGACCCACCTCTGCTCACTTAAATTGAGCCAGGCTCCGTGGGCTTAGGTTGCGGATTTGATCCAGTTCATACGCATGAACGCTTGTAAAGGCCCTGTAAATCGACTACGCAGCCCCTGGGAAGCCCTGCTCTTTGGAAAGAAAAAACCGTTCATCAGGTGGCTCAGTTTATCTGAGCAGAAGTGGCTCAATTTAAGTGAGCGCCAACGCCCCCGTTCGCTCCACCGATTTTGAATTGAGCCGCTCGCGCGGCAGGCTGGCGACGGGATTGAGATCCTTTCAAAACCTCCGGTTTGGGATTGGAGTTGTGGTCCATGAAAACTCCTACTTCTCCACGGTATTCCACCGAAAACAGCGAAAAACCAGTGTAGCTGGAAAGTAGCCGTTCAACATGTGGCGGACCTTCGTGATCTTGCTGAACGCGAGGGCCGGCAGGCGGAATTCAAAAAACGCTTCCACGCACTCCGAAATCAGCACGGCGCCAAGAAATCGTTGATTGAGCGTCTGGCCAAACGGGGCCTGTGACCGTTATAGGCGTCCACGACCACATCCTCGGTGATTCGTTTCTTCCGCTCTTTGTTTTGGTTTGCTCGTTTCATGATGTTTGCTCCCGCCATCTCGCCTGCGCTCGCTTGGCGAAGGATGGCTCGTTTGACGATTCTCCTAGAGCGATCAGACCGAGTCCGCTAAGTATCCCCGTCTGCCTGGAATGCTCCGTCTGGATGTATCTCAGAAGTGCCTGCCATTCTGCCGCGTTGCCAGCCTTCATATAAAGCTTATGGGCGCTTTCAAAATGCCCCAAGGCGGCATCGTAATACTTGCTCTTTTTACTATTCAGGATGCGGACGGCTAAAGCTCTATAGAGCTTCGCCGCCGCCAAATTGTCTCTCTTGGCCAATCCATCGGCGGCCGGTTCCGCGTCGTAGTGGCTTACGGTCTCAAGATCGGTATGCGTCGATGCGTGAATCCGCGCCGCCAACCGATTCCATTCCTTGGTTTTAATGCAAAGGGTCATGAACTCGCCCAGTCGTCCTTCCGTAGCTGCATTCATCGCCTTCTCATGCCACCGAGTCTTCTCACTCTTCGACACGCAGGCCATCAATTCTTCGTAACCCATTTCGGAGGGATCCGCCTCGAATTCCGACCAAGCCGCGGTCAGGGCATCTTCCCTTCTCCCAACTTTGGCCAAAATCTTCGGCCTGAGTTGAGCGAGGGCGTGACTGCTCTCGTTGCGCCAGTTTCGAGTCGGTTCGAGTGCCAAGCCTTTCTCAACCCAAATGAGCGCCTGTGCCCAATGTTTATGGAAAATCTCCATCTCCGCCAGACGCTCACAATCAAGGGGACTCAATCCCAGCCGATCACATAGCGCAGCGTAAGGTGCAACCGATTTCGTTGATAAATAAATGTCCTTAAGCGACAACGCCGGCAAGCGGATTTTGTTGTCGTACTCAAAAATAGCTTTGACCTGGCCCGGCATCGACTCCGGCAAAGCTGCGGTGATGAGATCGTGGAAGTGGGCGATCAGCAACCGGCTCCCATCCGAATCCAGCGCTTTGACCAGTTTCGGCTCAATGCGGTGGCAAAATCCGTAATTGTCGCGTTCCTTCCATTTGAGGATTTGGCGAACCGTTTCGTCCGCCGGGAGCCCCATCGCCTGCCTGGCTTTTATCCACCCGCAGAAAAGGCGGTGGAAGAACATCGACAGATAGGCGTTGGAGTCATCGCATTCCTCAATCTTCACGTAGCAGCCGGATAGAAACATCTCGAACAAACGCACCGCACGGCCGCTTGCATCTGGTTTCAGCGCTTCAAGCCGTTCCTGCACTTTTTCCAGTTCTTGAACAAAGCCGTTCGTTTCGCTGTAACGAATAAATTTTCCAGGGATCAGCGCGTGTTCAATTTCCGCAACCAAGCGATCGGTGTTTCTTGTTTTGCTCATGATGCAAGTCTCGGATGTTATTCTTATCAATCAGGCAGCAGTTTCAGCAACGTTGCTTTCACATATTCTCCAGCTTAGATACGGATAAGAGCAAATCCTGTTCAACTTGGCGCTGTGTTGGCCATGGGACCGCCATTTGATCGGTTAAAACATCCCGGCCGGTGAGCGAAGTCATAGCCGGAAGCGCCGGAAGCAGGTATTCAAGGCAATTTCTGCAATCGATAGAACCGAACACTGGAATTGGATGGCACGAGAAGTTGAAGGCGGTCTCCAACCTGGGTCGCGACGTCGATTATGTTTTGCCAGTTCGCGTCAGCGCTCAAGCTGTCAGAGAACTGTAGTTTAAAACCGGCTGAATTGGCGGCAGGCCAGGAAAGCACTACTTCGGACGGCCTGTTTTTTTCAGCCGAGAGCGCCACGCTGCCCGTGCCAAGTTCGCTTCCGTCGGGATCGAAGACGGTCCACGTGGACACGTATGTTTTTCCGTCGAAAGTGGTGGTGATACGCGCTTCGCCAGAAACACCGGTGCGCCAGACCAGCGGATTGGAAACATCCACCACGTTTGGCTTGGAACTGGCGACTCGCAGATTTTTTGCGGTGATAAAGCGCCGGGACTTTCGACCGTCGCTCCAGGTGGTCCATACCTCAATGGGCACCGCTACGCCTGCGGGATGGCGCGTTGGATCTTGGGGAACAACCTCAAAGCTCTGGGCGGTAACCCCCGCAGGCACGAGGGACGCCACCAGATACGGTTTGAGCACAACGCGGGTTCCGTTCGTGGACTTATACATCCCTTCCAGCACGACGTCGCCGTAAACACCAGGATCGACCCGCACCTGAACTTCAAGGCGGTCTGCACGAGCCGGAACTGATATTCCCTTGCTGGTAATTCCGTTGGTCCCAAACAATTGCGCGGACCAGAGGATTTGATTGGTCACGGGCCGACCCTCCGGCGGGACCAACCGCAAGGTAAAAGTTTGCAATGTCGCGGCGGCGGAAAGTCCTTCCGATGTGCCCCTTGAAGCACTCGCGAAGGGGCTCAGGCTGAATTCAGGTTCGGTTGATTCGGAATCGAAACTGCGGGCCAGTTCATCGATTGCATCGCGGATTTTGGTGTGAAGCAGCCGCGGTACTTGAAAAGAATCAAAAATGCGTTCCGACGCGGGCATTTGATCGCTCTGATTGAGGGCGGACATCACGTGGCGGGCAACCACGACGGAGAGAACCTGGCCGCTGGTGGCGCCGAAAATTTCTCCGATGCCGGCAACGTCATAAAATGCATGCGAAATGCGGTTCACCTCAGGCACCGTGTATCCGTTGGCCGGGTCCGTGAAGGAGGAGCGCGCGAGCATGCTGCCGTAATCGACCACGCCATCGGACCCTTCGTCCGCGAGGATTGCTCCCGCCGCAGGGGAGTCGATTCCGAGAGCCCAGAGTGCCGGACAATCCCGAACGTCTGCGGAAAAGGAGTTCCCGCCATTGACAACGGTGCGCACCAGATGAAACTGCGCGGCGGGGTCCGGCACCCATTTGGCACCCGGCTCAGTGTCGTTCAGCTCTTGAATGTCCTCGCCCCACGGATCGAACTTGTCCTGGGCGAGGTCGCCGCCGACCATGCCATAGCCGATCCAACTCGGCACGGCATCTTCATCATTTTGATTGAGCGAGAGAAGGTAGCGCACGAGCCGGGTGCCGTTGTGCGGGGAGCCGATAGTCACGACCCGGTGAAAACGTCCTCGAAAGTAATTTTCCTCGTTCCGATACGGCAGCGGCAGATGATTATTTTTTTTGAGCGTGCAGAGCATGCGGCTCAGAAGCCCCCCCTGGCTATGAGCCACCACGTCGTAGCGGGTGAAAAGCCACTGCTGACGCACTGTTTCCAACGCTTTGTCAAAGGCGCGTTCCGCTAGCGGAGCCAGATTCCTCAGAGGCCACACCGTATTGATGGCTGCCTGGCCGCCGGTGGACGGGCTGGTGGTTTCCTCCAGTCCGTATTTGGCGACTTGAATGATCGAGGTGCCTCGTGATGTCTTCAACTCTTTGAGAAAATCCTCGCCCCAATTGCCGTCCGTATTGTAGCCGTGAGTCAAAACGATCGGAGGCCGACGAATCAAAAGCTGCATTGTGCCGACAATAAGACCGCTCTGATCGCGCACATCGATCCGAACGATGACTTCGACTTGCCGCGCTGCAAATTCCAATTCATCCGAGAGCAGGGCTTTCAACGCCGCATGGGCCACTGGCTTATCCTTGCTGACGATGACCTCGCCATTCACATTCCAATCGCCATCTTTTAATGTTTCAAGGCGATCCTGAATCGGGGTGCCACCAATCTTTCCAGAGATCACCTTCGCTTCCAGCCGCAGCGTGGCTTCATTTTCAAAACGATCCAGTTGATCCGGAGCTATCTCGAGACGGAACAAGAGCGGGGTAACGCCGTCGGCAATCAGTCCCCGTCCGGAGAATTCGGGCGCGGTGGTCAGCACGTTCTCATCCACGGAAAAACGGAGGGGCGCTTCTGTATTCGCCTCCCCTGCCTTGAGACTTGTTTCGGTATAAATTTCCAGACTCGGTTTGCGCGGTGTCACCTCAATGATTGGCTTGATGACCAGAGATGGTATCGCCCCACCCGACGCTGGATAAAATTGGTCATCGCAAACCGTTAGACCCACCCGCGAAAACCAATTATTCGTGCCCGGACTGATGGTGCGATAGACGTATTTGATCTCACCGGATCCGCCGGCTGGCAGGCTCGAAAAACCTCGTGGGTTAGGCCCGGAAACCCGCTGAACAAGGTTCGAATCGTGCCCGATATCGGTGCCGGGGCCGTGCAAATCGTACATCTCAATCTTTTGCGTCGGAACGTTTCCCCAGTTGGTCAGGGTAAGGGTGATCGTCACTTGATCGCCTACCGTCACATTCGTGGCGTTCAAGCTCGATTTAGTGCTCAGACGGGCTCCTTCCAGCAAGGTCACTTCAATGCCGAAATCTTCGTCCACATCCCTCGCCAGCACTCTCGGATCGGGATTGAGAAACACAAAAAAATTACCTTCAAGAGGAATGCAAGGCAGCGTCACCCCGCCTGGCGTAATCAGGAAATCATTTTCAATATCTGTCGGAACGCTTTTTCCCTTAATTTCGATCGACGGAGTTACGTACTGAGGCAAACCCGTACGGGGAGGCTTTGCCGGGAGAAAATACCGGTTGGGACGTAGCGGAACCCCGGTCAACAAACCGAGGAACGGCTCCGCTCCCTCCGATCCGAACTCTTGCTGCCCTGGTTGGCGCACCGCAAACGTCCCGACCGTCCGCAGCCTCACCTTGTCGCCGTAGTTCAGTCCGCGGGTGAAAATTCGGATAAAATTAGTCGTGCCGTCCGGACTCGGTGGAAAAAAACCCCCTTCATCCACGTAAGCGACCCGTGGGCTCGGTTTAACCACGAATGGTTCAAGATTAAGGCTTTGGCCGAAACCGGAAGAAATAATCAAAGCGAAGCAGAATAACGTGCCGCCACAAATGAATTGTTTGCTCATAGCAGTGCGATGCCTGGGGTGCGACCTTTTCGCCGCTTCAACAGATTACAACTAACCGTGAACATATCAATGGCTTGCATCGGCAATCTCGGAAGATCGGTTATATTTTGGATTGATCGAGGTTCGGGAAAAAATCGCGGCCCATAGCCTGGAAATTTGGGTGTGAGCATAATCCAAACCACTGGAAGAGACGACACCTCCCCTATCTTCAGTATCTTCAGTGGAGCCAGAATGGATGAACGTTTACTTCTCCATCGCCATCACACATTCGCCTATGCCGTGTCCAAGCAGAAGTAAAAGAAGGAAACCGCCAATGGACGCGAATTCGAATTCGGAACGCCCCCGGACCGCGGGTCTGCGACCCGCAGCGGTGCGTTTGGCACGAACGCACGGCATAAATTGTGACGTGTTGACCTTGCCACGCGCTGCGCCTCACAGACCTCACAGACCTCACGGACCTGCGGTCCGGGGCCGTCGGGACAGTGAAGATGTGCGGGGTAGTGGGGGCATGGGGTTTAACCGCGAATGGACGCCAATGGACGCGAATAGAAAGCTACAAAATAGTAATTGGGGTGAGGCCACCATGATCACCGTTTCGTGACCGAATTCCAGGTGTCAGAAAGCCGTGGTAAAACGCTTCTTTATTCGCCCCCATTCGCGGTTAAACTGAATTGTTGGCTAAGGCGTTGGACTGAGAGCCACTCTAAATCCAAGAGTGTAATCCATTCGCGCTTGAGAGCCACCGGAGCGCGCCGCCGAACGGCAGACGCGCAATTCCTTCCGCCAACTGCCGCCACGCGCAGTGCGATAATAGCCTCGTGACGGGCCTTTTGGATCAATCACTGATCCGCCTGGATAATCGCCATACCAATCATACGTCCATTCGAGAACGTTGCCTGCCATGTCATAAAGGCCCCAGGGGTTTGGACGCCTCAGACCCACAAGGTGGGTCGATTCATTGCTGTTTTCTTTGTGCCACGCCATCGCGTCGGCATCTTCGGGATATTCAGCGGTCGTCCCGGCGCGGTATGCATATTCCCATTGGGCCTCCGTCGGCAAAGTATAGGCATACCCTTCCGGGAGACGTCCCGAGGCGCGCTCACGTTCGTTCAGCTTCGTACAAAACTCCATGGCGTCGGTCCATGACACCCGCTCGACAGGCGCATCTTTGCCTGCGTGCTTGAATGAACTCGGATTTTCCCCGAAAACAGTTTCGTATTGACCCTGGGTAACCTCCGTTTTGCCGAGCCAATATCCGCGTGTCAGAGTTACTCGCGTCTGCGGTCCCTCCGCCTTGTTCCGCTGCGGCTCATCGGAAGCGCTTCCCATCGTAAAAGAGCCGGACTTCAACCAAATTAATTCAAGTTTCAAGTCCGCAATCAAAAAGTTGCGTCCTTCGTCCGCTGTTGGTGACAAGGATTTACGCACATCAACAATTGTTAGCGCCTTCTGAGCTTGGGCAAAACAGGGGGGAAAGCCACCAATTGCGAAAAGAATCACGACAACGAGATGCATCAATTTCAGGAAAGGTTTGATTGGTGCTGGCTGGCTGCAAAACAGATGACCGACCTCCCGTTGGCTTAAACTCTGGCAACTTTTCAGACCGCCATATCTCAGCACTTCAAAAGATCCTGGAATGAGCAGTCTCAATCCGATCTGTAGTTTACTGCAGCCCATAATTTTGCTGGTGGCTTTTCGGTTTCCGCACGCGCTTTTGAAAAACTATCATCTCGGTTGCAAGGCCGGTCAACCGATAGGTTTCATCCTGCTCCCGGCCTGAAAAATCAGGAATTTATACGAACTGTACTGCTGCCGTGCTGGACAGGCCCGTGAATTTTATTCCAAGGTTTTTTACCACTTCTCTTTTTATTGGTGCTTTACCAAACTGTGGTCTTCTTCCTGACTGAAACGCAACAACGTCTGAAGCGCCGCCTGTTGTTCGCTCGTCGTGGCGTAGGGCGTCAGTTGGCCAAGATCAGCGGGGCCTTGTCCACCGTTTGCCGCCATAAAAGCCTTCGCCACCGAGTTCAGAGTCAAGCGCGCCGGGACTTCCTCGGATGTTATTCCCCCTGCATGAGCCTGAGCATGTTCCCTGATGCTGTCCAATACCAATACTTCATCCGATGGGTAAACCATTCTAAACTTTTGGTAACTCGGGTTGTAACTGAAATCCGTCCTCACTGATCCGTCAGCCAAAAGGTAAAATCGAAGGTAAAAAAGATCGTAATAAATCGGGGACTTGGTGACGGCGAGGATGGACCTCGATTTCTCATCTAAAGCTTTAGCCAGGCTTTGAACATCCTTTACCTGGATTTCTAAATTATCCAACGGCAACCCGGGGAAGTTCGCAAATATTTCAGGGTTTGGAAGACCGTTGGTATCGACGAGTGTTCCGTAGGGATTATTGGCGACGAACTGATTCAACGCTGATCCCACGCGAAACATGGCGGTGCTTACCTGACGATGGGCCATCTGAAATTCAGCTTTATTAGCTGGAGTTTTAAGAGATTTGCCGCCCAGGGACCCGGCCTCTGATTTTGCTGGTTTCAGATTTTCAGATTCCTGGCGCAATCGGCCGAGCTCTCCACGCAACCGCAACAATTCCGCCTTCTCAGCCTGATTCTGTTCCGTTCCAAACGAGTCATTCTTGGTTCGGGCAATCTGTGGATCCTTGTTGCGATGAGAATCCAATTCAACGGCTAGAGTTCGTTGTTGTTCCAGGAGTGTTTGAACCTGATCTCGCAAGTGGAAGGATTGGCGGGACTGGTAGATTCCTGTGCCTACTGAATGTGATGGGGAGCGTTCATCCGTTTTTCCTGGAGTTTGCAGCAATAGAGTTCGGCTTGCGGGCAAAGGCTCAGGAAGGCCAGGAGCAACGTTTGATCCAGGGCTTGCTTGCGCTGGACCAACAGTTCCCTGGCATGATCGGGATGGGCCACATTCTGCCGCCGATCAAAGGAGTTCTGTCGGCTGGGATTATGAACGTCGGGAGTGAGGAAAATTTTGCAGCATCGGCACTTGCGTCGGCGTGGCTTGAAACTCATCGTCCGAAAAGCGGAAAGAAAACCGAGCCAGCCAATCAACAAAAATCCCAACGCCACAGAAGAAAAAACGGAAAGAAGGAAGAAAAGGTTTCAGCCAGAATTTCGAATAATCCCAGGGAAACGGGGTTTCCCTCCCTGTTGTACTGAGAAATTCCTTGGTTGGCGCAGCAACAGCTCCGGCATGGACTTTGGATGCCATAGCAAAGCCGTTTCGCAGGCTTGAGGCCGCTCCTGGTTAATCCAACTGCACTACGCGGAGCGAATTTCTATTCGTCCGCAACCTTGACCAGCCTGTTCTGAGCTGTTCGCTTGCGCTGGTTTTCATCCAGAATTTTTTTGCGCAGGCGGAGGTTCTTCGGGGTCGCTTCCACGTATTCATCTGAACTGATGTATTCAAGCGCCCGCTCCAAGCTCAACTTCAACGGCGGCCCGAGCTGGATTCCTTTTCCATCGCCCTGGGAACGCATGTTAGTCAGTCGTTTCGCCTTGCATGGATTCACAGGAATATCGTTTTCACGGGCATTTTCGCCAACGATCATGCCAGTATAAATTTTTTCGCCAGGCTCCACCATGAGCCGTCCACGCTCCTGAACCATGTTCAAGGCATACGGAGTGGCTTCGCCATCTTCCATGCTCACAAGACTGCCATTCTTGCGTGCGGCGATCTCACCGCGTTCCGGACCGTATTCGTGGAAAAGATGGCTCAACACACCTGTTCCGCGGGTGACGTTCACCAAGTCTGTTTCGAAACCAATCAAGCCCCGGGTCGGAATCAAGGCCTCAATGCTCACCTGATCTCCATGATGATTCATGTTGGTGATATCAGCGCGGCGATTTGCCATGTTCTCAAGAATCGTTCCCATAGCGTCCTTGGGAATTTCCAGGAACATCTTTTCGATCGGTTCCAGCAAAGCACCGTCCTTGTCGCGACGATAGATCACTTCCGGACGGGACACCAAAACCTCGTAACCTTCACGGCGCATCTGCTCGACCAGGATGGCTATCTGCATTTCGCCACGTCCGCTCACTTCAAAAATATTCGGCGCATCGGTGTCTGAAACCCGCAAGGCCACGTTCGTCCTGGTCTCACGGACCAACCGTTCACGGATATGCCGTGCCGTGACCAATTTGCCCTCCTGCCCGGCCAATGGTCCGTCATTCACCGCGAATTGCATGTGAATTGTCGGGGGATCAATGGGAACAAAAGGCAGCGGTTCCCGGTCAGGCAGATCGGTGATGGTCTCTCCAATAAACACATCGTCGAAACCGGTAATGCCAATGATGTCGCCGGCAAACGCTTCCTTAATTTCAATCCGTTGCAAACCATGAAAATGGAAAATCGCGGTGGCTTTGCTGGTTTCGCGGCGTCCATCCCCGTGAATACAAGCGATTGGATCACCCACCTTGACTGAGCCGCCCAGGATTTTTCCAAAAGCAATACGCCCGAGGTAATCGGAGTAGTCGAGGTTGGCCACCAGAAGTTGGAAATATTTGTCCACCTGCGCCTTGGGGGCAGGGATGTGTTTGACAATGGCTTCAAACAACGGTTCCACAGTGTTGCTTTCGTCGGTCAAGTGGATCTTGGCAAAACCCTGTTTTGCACTGGCATAGATGACGGGAAAATCAAGCTGTAAATCGGTGGCATTCAGCTGCATGAAAAGCTCAAACACCTGGTCCAGCACCTTGTGCGGCTGTGCGCTATCGCGATCAATCTTGTTGATCACGACGATCGGCTTGGCACCGGCTTCCATGGCTTTGCGCAAAACAAAGCGGGTTTGGGCCTGAGGTCCATCGGTGGCATCAACAACCAGAAGAACGCCGTCGATCATGGTCAGGATGCGTTCAACTTCACCGCCGAAGTCCGCGTGTCCAGGAGTGTCAACCACGTTGATGTGGTAATCTTTGTATTTGAAAGCCGCGTTTTTGGCACGGATGGTGATTCCTTTTTCCCTCTCGAGATCCATTGAATCCATCATCCGCTCGGCCGTCGCCTGATTGGCTCGGAAAGTTCCAGATTGGTTTAACAGACAGTCAACCAGGGTAGTTTTACCGTGGTCAACGTGGGCAATAATTGCAATATTCCGAATATGTTCCATACGCGATGCTTTTAACCGAGCCGGAAAGTGTGCTGTTTCCAAATCAAAGGTCAAGCACTTGAATTAGAAATTTGATGCCCTGACATCGATCAAGAGGCAAGGGTAACCTATGTTTGCCCAAGCGCCACAGACATCCTTGAAACAAATCAGTGAAATTGCAGTGACGAATCAACAATCGTGGGATCCGGTCAAAAGCGCGGCTCAAAAAGTCAGTTTGATGCCAAAATTCCCTCTTTCCCTCCAACCGAAATAAAATCTAAAGTTTCCTTTTTGATACGAAAGGAACGGGAGACAAACCATTTTATAGCGGCAGACGGTCCAGTTCCAACCCTGGTTTGGACTGAAAACTTCCCCCGGATGCCGTCCTGTCTGAACAAAATTTTTGTCAGCGATTCCGATGACATAAAACGTGAAATTATGCAGTGGATTTCGGAAATACCAGCGTCTCACCCTGTTTTTGTCCCAGGGCCGGTAATCATCCGGAGGGATTGGCTCATCAATGTTGCCCCACCAGAAAATTGGATTCAGTTTCTGACCGGTTGTTGGAAAAACCCTGGGCTGGTTGTGATGAACTTTTCGATGTTGTACCGGCGGTTTTGAATCCTTCTTTTTATCGGCTTCCATGGTTTTAAGATCTCTCCCGCCGCCTGCGGTCCTGCAGCCGGTCCCACCCAACATGGCGAGGGTTATCAGAATCATAAAAACCAGGCAGCCATCAACCGGCATCGGGAGGAATCGTGAAACCTGCCGCGATGGCCGCAAAAAACTCACCTCGCACCCCGTCGTTCGCGGCCCAAAATCTGCAACAATTCCAGAATCTTCTGCCGTAAAACCTGGCGCTCTGTATTCTCCAGCCCTTGCGGGTCAAACCGGTATTTGTAATGAAGCCCAAGCACCGGATCCAGGAGTTCATTGGAAATCCCGCTGGACGGTTGGACACGGTTTTTCCATTGGAAAAAGGTTTCAGAAGCATCGCGGCTCCAGCCTCGTTTTTCCAACTCCCGCTCCAGCTCAAACAATTCCGAATCCAGGCCCGGCCAGCTCGTTTGCCTGGGGCGTTTCACCGCCTTTTCCTGCACCATCCTCCTATGCCTTCTAAAAATCAGGCGCCAAGACAAAATAACCACCAGAATGGTCAGGGAAACAAAGATGTACATTTTGAAATTAGTGGTCCCCCAGCGCCACTTCGAAAATGAAAACCAGACAGATGACCAGAGGTCGCGAACCGGTTCCATCCATGAAGCTTTTTCTGCTTCAATTTTTTCCCAGACAGCAGGCGTCGTGTCAAAATCGTGCCAGGCATTATTGTAATAAACGAGGCACCAGGCATGGGCATGGCGGAGCCTGACATTGTAGGTTTTTTTGTCCCGGGCCAATTCCTGCACCGCGAACCCGGTGGCGTAACGCGCAGGAAACCCAGCCCTTCTCAACAAGAGAACGGTGGCGCTGGCAAAATACTCACAATGCCCCGAACGAGATTCGAACAGAAACCTGTTTAACGGTGATTCTCTTCCAAACTTGTCCAGATTCGGCGCGGTGAACGTGCTGTAAGAAAAGTTATCGAGGAAAAAAGCTCGGATCGCGCGAAGCCGGTCCTGTGGCGCGAGGGAGTCGAGCTTTAAATCCGCCGCAATCCGGTTGATGGCCCAGGCTTCGTGATCGGGAATGCCCTTTGGACCGTCCACACCCATATCCGGAGTCGACTCAATTCCCTCCCCTTCCCGGTACAGGACATCAAAATGAACATAACCGGGTCCATCACCCACCTTCGTGACCCCCATAGTATTGGTTTGGAGGAGGATGACCGGAAGACGCATCAGGGTTCCAGCACCGTTCGGCAGAGGGAGAATTCCCCGGCCTGAATTGAGAAACAGCCCCAGGGTGGTCTTGCGCTGCCCGGGCGGCTGTTTTTTTAGAATCCAAATGTCGTTGGTATCCGAAGGAATCCCTCCAAACTCCTTGCCGTCGGCCCGCCAGATTCCAGCGCGATAGAGATTGTAGCTGGCCTCCCGAAGATAGGTCGGGGGACCGCTTTTCGTCGGGAAGACCTTGAGCACTATCTTGCCTGAAAGTTTCAACTGCCCGAGCTGTCCTATGGCCGTCCGGCTTTCCTGTGGGCTCGTCTGACGGCGTTGGACATTGGCCAGCCAGCGGGCCATGGCAGATTCAACCACTCCCTGCCATTCATGAATCTTGACCTGTCCCCAATACCCGGCAAATCCGGTCAAGATCAAAACCGGCACCCAAAGTTTCAGCGAAAAACGCTGTGGCCGGACCTGAAACAGCGCCCAGGCGATCAGCAAAAAGGCGAAAAGGTAAAAAAAGCTGCTGCTGTCGGTGTTGACGCTTGCTGCCACTAGGCAGATTCCAAAATAAAAAAAAGAGACATTGATCAGCTTTCCAGACATGGCCGAGTTGGATTTTTTCCTGAACCACCAGGAAAACGTGCTCAGTTTCAAACTCTCCGCATTTCCATGAACCTGTGCCAGCGCGATCGGGTAAAAGAAAAAAGGCAGCCATTGTGTAAAGGCATAAGCCTTGGTGATTTCGTCCGAGCTGTACTGATAGATCACCCCGATAACAAATCCGACGGCGCACAAATCCCATATGCGGTTGTAATCAAGATCTGTGAATTGCCACTTCGAGCGGGTCCAATGCCCGATCTCCAGGAAAAATGCCAAGCAGAGGGAGAGGACAAAAAAATCAGCCCTCCAGCCCCAGAAGGCCAGGCTGCATCCCACCAGAAATGGCGGGGCTTTCATTTGGCTGCTAAACATTCCTCGAGTCTTCTAGGGTCAACCACACGAATCGATTCCGGATCAGTTTGGAAAAGCCGACTTTTGCTGAAATCCATCTTCTCCTTCTGCCCCAATACCAAGACCATCGTGGGCACGTTCATCGAACTCAACTTGTCAACAAAACTCCGCCGTTCTTCATCCCATCGCAACAAGACACAAACACACCCGCTGATCTGGGCTACATGCTTGAAAACCTCGTCTTCAAGGGTCGAAAACGGATATTTCCGGCAGACTTCAACCGACGCCAAAACCTCCAGCATTTGTTCCAGATGCGCAACCCCCCGCCCTGCGGTGAAACTATACGCTTCAGGCCCCACAAACATAAGGTCCAAAAGTGAATCCTGTGTTTGGATATGATAGGCGAATGAAGCTGCGACGGAGATCGCAGCTTCAAAATCGGGCCCCGGAGCGGCGGCAAATGTGTCAAGAACCAGGGCGTGCCGGATGAAAAATTCCTCCTGAAATTCCTTCACGATCGGCTTCCCGGTCTTGGCCCAGCTTTTCCAATGAATTTTCCGATAGGGATCACCGGGGCGATATTCCCGGAGCGACACAAACTCCTCCGACTCGCCAACCGACCCCGCCAAGGCCACTCCGCCCGGCTGATATTGGTTAAATCCGACAATCGCCGCGCAACCAACGGGATATCGTTTGGGAAGTATAATCACCGAACCTCCCGCCCGTAACCGTTTAAAACCTCGAAACAATCCAAACGTATCAGACCATGTGACATCCACAGCGGCGAAAGAAAGCACCCCACGTCTGAGCGGCGTGATGAAGGATCGAGCCTCGCGCCATTCACCAGGTGGGATCGGTGGCAACCCGGCTTCCCGGGGATGCCCCATCTCTTTCTGCTCCAGAATCCATTCCCAGCGGTAATAGCCGATGAACCGGTCGTAAATATTACGGTTTTTTTCCCGCGGCTCGGGAATGTTTAGAAACTCTTCCAAAGTCGGACGCGGATCTGCCATGAGATCGAACACCCCGAGCCCTCGCTGGGGGTTTTTTCCACAATTAAAAATCGAGATTTCATGAATCATCTCCTCCCCCACAGAACCATACCTTGGAAGGGTGCGCCGCACTTTGAAACGGCCTCGGAAACAAAAAAGTGTGATCATGGAGACCAGCACAATGGCAATCAGGAGGGAAAAAATCTGATAGGAAAGCGATAAGTTGGTGTCAATCCCCAGACCGGCGCTGATCACGATGCAACAAAAAATAAACCAGCCATTGCGCCGGATTCTCCTCAAAACACGGAATTTGATGCTTGAGAAAAGCAGGTAATTAAGATGGAGAAGTCTCTTCATCGGATCGGACGGCCAAAAAAACACTCAGGCCGGCACCTTGATCTCGCGCAAAATATCACCGATCACTTTTTCCGGGGTGGCCCCTGAGAATTTGGCCTGCGGTTCAAGGCTCAGGCGATGAGCAATCACCGGCAGCGCCAACTCCTTGATGTGGTCGGGGGTCACAAATTCCATCCCGTCATATAAGGCCAATGCCTGGGCTGTTTTCATCAAGGCAATCGAGGCTCTCGGACTCGCCCCGAGCTGAACCCCTGGATAGGAGCGCGTCCGGTTCACGATGGACACGATATAAACCTTGATCTCCTCGCTCACACGGATCTGTTTGACCTTGTCCTTCAAATGCATCACCTCTTCCAGGGTCACGACGGGGATCACATGATCAATCGGATGATCTTTTTGCTGTGCGGAAAGAACCGCCAGCTCATGATCCTCACTCACATATCCCAAGCTGAATTCCAAGGCAAACCGGTCCATCTGCGCCTCCGGCAGTGGGTAAGTTCCCCGAAACTCCACCGGGTTCTGCGTGGCAATCACAAAAAAAAGCTCGGGCAGGGCCCATCGCGCGCCTTCGACCGTGACCTGGCTTTCCCCCATCGCTTCCAGCAAGGCCGACTGCGTTCTTGGCGAGGCCCGGTTGATTTCGTCCGCCAGAAGGATGTTGGTGAAGATCGGGCCTTCATGAAAATTAAAAACCTGGTCGCGCGGATCGAAGACTGACACTCCCAGAATGTCCGAGGGCAGCAGGTCCGGGGTGAATTGAACCCGCTTAAAATCTGCTGAGATCGATTTGGCCAGAACCTTGGCCAGCGTGGTTTTGCCTGTCCCAGGAAAGTCCTCGAGCAACAAATGACCCCCGCTGGCAAAACTGGCCAGCAGTTTCCGGATGGCTGCCGACTGGCCCTTCATCACTTGCGAAATGTTCTCTGCAATTCTCAGGTAGGTTTGGTGCGCTGAAAGCATTTTTGAGGATTTGTGATTTTGGACCCGCTTCTTCTTGCGCATAACAAGAGCCGATGCAATCCAAATACACCGCCGAAGTGATTGTTTCCCGCCGAAAAACCTTAAATCCTGGTTTCCGCCTTACAAGGCCCAGGAGGTATCGATCTCGGCGTCCATCGCAAGCGGAGGGTGGCCGCGGATAAATTTTTGCTCCGCCAAAACCCCGATCATCGCGGCGTTGTCCGTGGAAAATCCTCGTTCACAAAGCCGCAGCCGGATTCCATCCAGGCGACATGCCTCCTCCAGGCGTTCCCGCAACAGACTGTTGCAGGCCACTCCACCGCTTACAGCAACACAACCAACGTTTAAAAATCGGGCCGCCCTCATTGTCTTGGCCACCAACACGTCCACAATAGCCGTCTGTGCGCCGGCGCACACATCACAGACTCCTTCCCGAGATTCCAATATCAAGGGGTTTTTTTGCAGGAAATAGCGAACGGAAGTTTTTAAACCGGCAAAGCTGAAATCGAAGCTTGGATCATGAAGCATGGGACGAGGGAAGCTGTATTTCTTTGCATCACCAGCCCGTGCCAGACGATCGACCTCCGGCCCTCCGGGATAAGGCAACCCCAAAAGTTTCCCGACCTTGTCGAAACATTCGCCGGCGGCGTCGTCCACCGTCCCCCCGATCACACGATGTTGCAGCAAAGCCGACACATGAACAAGTATCGTATGCCCCCCGCTGACGATCAAAGCCACGGATGGCTCAAAATCTCGAAAATCTGCGCGGGCCGGATCGCCTTTGATCCACGAGGAATACAGGTGGGCCTCATGATGATGAATACCAATCAAAGGAATCCCGAGCCGGAAGGCAAAACCCTGAGCAGCCTTCAAACCGATCATCAGCGCACTCGGCAAACCAGGCCCCTGCGTGACCGCAGCCAAACCCAATTGCCCGGAGTCGATTCCAGCCTGTTGAAGAGCCTCCTGGGCGACAACCTGCACATTTTTCAGATGTTCACGGGTGGCCAACTCGGGCACCACTCCACCATACTCAGCGTGAAGTTTGATCTGGGAACTGACAACGTTGCTCAGTATGAGGCCGTCTTGAATGACCGCCGCGCTGGTTTCGTCGCACGAAGTTTCCAGCGCAAGAACAATCATGGAAAAGGAACGAACGCTTACTGCTTGGCGGCGATTTTTGAGCTGTCAGGGCTGTTTCGCTGGGTGTAAAGGGTGATGCCCTTCAACAAGTCCATCGCCCTCTCCAGCTGGGGATCGCGGGCTTCCGCCACACGGATGCGGTCTTTTTCAGGCAACGATTCCAGTCCACCAGGAAATTTTTTGTAAAGCAAATCCAGCTCCTGCTCTTCGGTCAATGGAACGATGATGTCCGGGGTGATCCCCCGTTCATGGATTACTTTGTGGCTGGGTGTGTAATATTTGGCTGTGGTCAGCCGCAATGCCGAACCGTCAGAAAGCGGCAATATGCTCTGAACCGAGCCTTTTCCAAAAGTCTGTTCACCCACCACAATCGCGTGGGTGACAGATTGCAGATCCTGGAGGCAGCCGGCGACGATTTCAGAAGCACTGGCACTGGCACCATTAACCAGAACCACCATCGGAAGGTTCCGCAGTTTGGATCTTCCGGATGCCCGATATTCCGAGCGCTGCATCATCCCCCGCCCTTCGGTGGATACTATCAACTGCCCGCGCGGAACAAATTTCTCAGCCACCCTGCCCGCCTGATCCAAAAGCCCGCCGGGATTCCCTCGCAGATCCAATATCAGCGATTTTAAATCCTGTTCCTCCAGTTTTTTCAACCCATTCTCAAGATCATCGGCGGTGTGTTCCCCAAATTGTGTCAGCCTGACGTAACCGATCCCATCCGGCCCGAGCGGAAACTCCCGCTTTCCGTTGATATCCTTGACCGTGTCCACCTTGATGGCCGCACGTGTCAGCTTGTAATCCTTGGTCGCGCCTGAGCTCGGCCTGAATGTGGTCAGCCCCACCTCGGTGTTTGGTTCGCCCCGCAACCGTTTCACCGCTTCCTCCAGGGTGAGCTTCTCGGTTGTGCGCCCGTCGATCTTGATGATCCGGTCGCCTGAAAGTATTCCAGCCCTGAATCCAGGAGTGTCTTCCATCGGGGATACCACGGTGATAAATTTTTCCTTGAGCGAAATAACTATGCCCACCCCTCCGAATTCTCCCTGGGTATCCTTCTTTAACTCCTCAAATTTCGAGCCGTCCATGAATTCGCTATGCGGATCGAGCGTGCTCAACATCCCCTTGAGGGCGCCGTGAATCAAATCCTGGTAGGAAAGCTTTTCGCCATCCACGTAATCCTGGCGTACCCGCTCCAGCACATCGGTGAACAGCCGGTAGTTTGGATAGGGATCATCCTTTTCGGCCGTTGGTGCTGCTTGCAAATAAATCGTCGCTCCGATCAACAGGTTGACCGTGAGAGCGGCAATCAATCCTCCGTATAAAAAACGTCTTTTCATATGCCTTCAGACAACTTGCGAAATTAGATTCGAACCATCGTATAAGCAAGGAGGAGATTTGCCTTTTGCGGCCCGGAAGGCACAATTTGAGCACCGCTTGAATAATTGAGCGGTGATTACCCATTATGCCAGATCTCAGCCACCTGTTTAAAAACAACCAAGCCTGGGCCGGACGGATACTGAAACAGGATCCCAGTTTTTTTTCCAAACTTTCACAACAACAATCACCCGGCTACCTTTGGATCGGATGCTCGGACAGCCGTGTGCCCGCGAACGAAATAGTCGGCCTGCTCCCCGGAGAACTTTTCGTCCACCGCAACGTCGCCAACATCGTGGTCCACACCGACCTAAATTGTTTGTCCGTGATGCAGTTTGCTGTCGATATCCTCAAAGTCCGGCACATCATCGTCTGCGGACATTACGGATGCAGCGGGGTGAACGCCGCGCTCCGGCGTGACCGTCTCGGCCTCAGCGACAACTGGCTCCGCCACGTCCAGGACGTCCGGCAGAAACACGAAAACCTGGTCGGCGACGCCGCCAACGACCCCCAGGCCTCCAACCGTTTGTGCGAACTGAACGTGATTGAACAGGTGGCCAACGTCTGCCAAACCTCCATTGCTCGCGATGCCTGGGAACGTGGCCAGGAACTGGCGGTGCATGGCTGGATCTACGGCTTGCAAGACGGCCTTTTAAGAGACCTTAAGTCGACCGTGCGAGATTACCAGGAAGCACTCCCCGCTTACTCCGCTGCAATCGCTGCCCTTACCTGATCCTTTTTCCCGATGTAATTCCCCGGTCAATTGCACTCCAGCCGTCTCCTGCTCCGCCGGTTGCAACTTGGTGATTCCGCTGGTTTATGCTCGTATCGTGGACTTCACGAAGTGGCGCGATACCAGTCGTGGGAAACCTTCGGGCCGGACGATGCCGAAAATCTGATTGAAGAACAATGTTCCATGGAGCCTGGAATTCCTGGATCATGGCTGCAGCTTGCCATTGTCGAGCGCGGCAGCGAGATCCTGATCGGTGATTGCGGGATACATTTTCTGCTGGAGGATTCTCGCCAGGCGCAGTTTGGCATCACCCGTAACTACTCAGGTTGATTTAACGCCGTGAGGCAAGAATGGGCGGCCCTCGAGGGCGAGGCGGAGGTATTCGAGGACGGGGAGTCCATGTTTGCGGAGGGTTGAGA
>Ga0163152_10002264_pt1 | contig 27939 bp, 15 predicted proteins | sample OliLakLV19MP8IB2_FD_148635 | JGI IMG/M metagenome (GOLD analysis project Ga0163152, IMG submission 148635) | Freshwater microbial mat bacterial communities from Lake Vanda, McMurdo Dry Valleys, Antarctica - Oligotrophic Lake LV.19.MP8.IB-2 | ecosystem: Environmental > Aquatic > Freshwater >...
CCGCGAGCCTCGGCTCGTGGTCCATCGCCGCCAGGATTCAGGGTGGGAAGTGAGCGAGGCGCGCGCGGGAACGACGCTATCGCTTGAGAGCATCGCCGCGACCATCGCTGTGGATGACGTCTATCGGGACGGGCTGGAAGATCAGCCGTAGCCGCGCCACGGCCGGAACTGCCGCTCGCGCAGTCGACCGTGTCCGAGCATCTCCGGATTCTGCGCACCGCCGAACTGATCAGGACCAATGAAAACGGACCACGCACGGCGTATTGCATTGAGCCCGCGGCGCTCGCTCGACTCAAGGTGCTCATTGGCGCGTTATGACTGAGACAAAACGTCTGAACATCTTCGAGCGGTATCTGAGCCTGTGGGTCGGGCTGTGCATGGTGGTGGGCGTCGGCCTTGGCGTAGCCGCGCCGGCGTTCATGCGCGGGTTGCGCGGGTTGGAGTTCGGCGACGGCAGCCAGATCAACATCCCGATCGCGATCCTGATCTGGCTGATGATCACGCCGATGATGATGCGCGTCGACAGTGCTGCTGTATTCGGTCGTGGTCTTCATCGTGGTCCCGCTGATAGCGGGCGTAGTGTTGCGACAGTGGTGTGTGCGCACGAAGGGGACCACGTGGTTTGAGACGTCGCTGTTGCCGAAGTTCGCGCCCGTGAGTATGGCGGGACTGCTGGCGACCTTGGTGCTCATGTTTGCGTTTCAGTCCGACAACATCCTCGGCAAACCGCTGCACGTCGCACTGATCGCGGTGCCGATCCTTGTGCAGGTCTATTTCAACTCGTCACTGACGTACGGCCTGATGAAGTGGCTGGGCGTGGAGTACGCCGTGGCAGCACCCGGGGCGCTGATCGGTGCCAGCAACTTCTTCGAGTTGGCCGTGGCCACCGCGATTGCGCTGTTCGGATCCGAATCAGGCGCCGCGTTGGCGACGGTTGTCGGCGTGCTGATTGAAGTTCCCGTGATGCTCTCAGTGTGCGCATTCTGCGTGCGCACAAAACACTGGTTCCCGTCGCCGGCCTGACCAACGCTCGCATCAACGCATCTCGAACCCCGGCATCCGCGTTCGTGGAAGGCGTCCACCACCGGCCGCAACGCCGCAACGGGTGCCCATCGAGGATAGGATTAGCGCCCATGCGGCACCCTGTCGTCCTCGCCTGCTTCGCGCTCGGGATCGTCGTCCGTACCATCCAGTTCGCCGCGCAGAGCTCGCTGTGGCTGGACGAACTCGCCGTAGCTCACACGGTGATCGTGCGCGATCTCGTCCGGCTGGTCATCGAGCCGCTGGCGTATCGACAGGTCGCCCCGGCCGGGTTCCTGGTGCTCCAGAAGATCGCCATCACCGTCGCCGGCGTCGGCGAGTTGGGGTTTCGGCTCATCCCCTGGGTGGCGTCCCTGGTCGCGCTGTTCGTGTTCTGGCGCCTCGCCGAGCGGCTGCTGACCCGCCCGGCCGCATGGACGGTCTTCCTGCTGTTTGCCGCGAGCCCCGCGCTCGCCTGGTTTGGGAGCCAGGCGAAGCAGTACTCAACCGACGTCCTCGGCGTGCTCCTCCTGATCTGGGCCGGGTGCGAGTTGCTGACACCGCGGCCACGTGTTGCGCGGGCAGTGCTCGCCGGCGTCTTCGCGATCCTGACCTCGATGCCTGCGGTGCTGGCCGGAGGTGCGATCGGCCTGATCCTCCTGGTGGCCGCCGTCCGGACCGGCCTTCCACGTCGCACGGTGTTCGTCCTGGTCGGCGCCGGTTGGGCCGTCGCTGCGCTCGTCACCGCCGGCCAGTCGCAGCTGACGGTCTCGGCAGAGACGCGTGAGTACATGCTGATGTTCTGGGCACGCGGCTTCCCGCCGGCACCAACGACCCTCGACGCACTGCTGTGGACTCCGCGCGTGCTCAGCGAGGTCCTGAACTTCGCGTTGTTCTTCGGCCTCGCCGACCAGTTGTGGATCGTTGCAGCGGTCGCGGCAACGCTGGCAGTGCTGGTCGTGCCGGGCGCGTGGTGGTTGGCACGCCGTTCCGGGTATCACGCCGCCGTAGTCATGTCGCCCATCGTCGTGGGCGTCCTGGCGGCCGCCGTGCACCTGCTGCCACTCAGTGGACGAGTGTCCCTGTGGCTGGTGGGGCCGCTGCTGCTCCTCGCTGGGAGCGGCTTGTCCGCCGTGGCCGACTGGTGCTCACCCAGGCTGCGCGCCATTCCCGCCGCTGCAGGAGCGCTCATGGCCGCGGTGGCGATCACCTCCGTCACGATCCTCGAACCGCCACCGTATCGTTCCCAGGATCTGAAGCCGGTGCTGGCCCACGTTGGCGCACAGATGCAGCCGGACGATACGTTCTACGTCTATTACGGAGCGCGGTTGGCGATGCGCTTCTACGGTCCGCGCGCCGGGATCACACACTGGATCGAAGGCAATTGCCACCGCCGCAACACGCCGGAGTACTTCCGCGAGCTCGATGCGTTCCGCGGGCAGAGTCGAGTGTGGGTGATCTGGACACACGCGATCCCCCGCTTCGGTGAGCCGGAGGCCATCCGCTCCTACCTCTCAACGATCGGCACCGAACGCCTGCGAATCGAAGCCCCCGGTCGTGACGGCGATGTCGCCAGTGGAGAGGCGCTGCTCTATGACCTGTCCGATCCGGCGCGCCTCGCGGCCAGCGATGCCGAGAGCCATCCGATCCCGCTGCCGGATCAGCCTGACGAGGGTCCGAATGTGCCATGCGGCGGGCCAGCCAACGATGCATCGGTCGTGCGGTAGGCTCCGACCCGCCCGCGGTGCGTGCGCGCGAAGCCGCCCAAACGATGGCCGCCCCTGCCGCCCTTCTCACCTGCACTGCGCGTGCCGCAAGAAGCTGTCGGCGTGCTGATTGAAGTTCCCGTGATGCTCTCAGTGTGCGCATTTTGCGTGCGCACGAAACACTGGTTCCCGTCGCCGGCCTGACCAACGGCCGCCCCACGGCGATCATCGCAGCGGCATGGCTATTGCAATGTCTGATCGGATGAACCTATCCCGCATTTCTGGCGCTCTTGTGATCGGGCTGGCAGCCCTTGGTGGCGGGTGCCGTTTGGACGCGCCCCCGCCGCAGAAGACCGGCGCACAGCCGCAACGCGCCATCCTCAATGAGGGCGCCAGCGTTGTCTACAGCCACCTCTCGAACCTGTCCAAGTTCGATGTGATCTTTCTCATCAAGTCTGAATCGGAGCCGGTCAATGCGTTGACGACGGACGTGACCGACTACGCCAGTGCGCTCATGAAGACGCTGGAGGGTGTGGCCAAAAATTATCCGGCCGTCGATATTACTCTCGACCCGGTTCCTGTGATTGAACAACGCGCGCGGGCGGCCATCACCAAAGATCGGCTCTTGAGTTTTGCCCCGATTGTGGGCCTCACCGGTGAGAGCTTTGATCGCCGCATGTTGCAGAGCCAGGAAGGCGTGCTCAACCAACTCAGGTTCTTGGCGCAGGCACTGGCGGATGAAGAGCCGGAACCCAGCCTGAAGGAAATCTGGACCACGGCTCACACCCGGTTTGAAGCGTTGTATGCCCGGGTGCTGGCCCTGCTGCAGGACAAGTACTACATCAACACCGGCGAGCGCAAAGTCACGAAGAAGTAGTGTGTGAGACTTCGCCTTCCGGTATGAGCTCGCTCCTCAGACTCGGGCTGGAAGCCAAAGCCACACGGAAGATCACGGACGATCACCTGCGAGGGCTGCGGCATCTGCGACAGGATCATCCGCGCGCACAACTCGCCATCGTCTGTCTGGAGTCATGGCACCGTCGCACCGCTGACGATATCGACATCCTGCCTGTGGCGACATGCCCTTCGTGCAGCTGGCCACCATGGCAGCAGTAGTCGCGGCCGCGGACTTCAGGCTCGACCACCTGATGGATCAGGTCACGGTGCTCATGGTCGAGGTGACCGATGGGGGTGTCCGGCGTGTCGTCGATCGGCCTGTGCTGTATTGACCAGTCGCACCGCCTTCGAACGACTACTGTGGAGTCATGACAACAGCCTCAGAAGGTCGAATGAAAGCGCTTGTGTACCACGGACCTGGCCAGCGGGCTTGGGACGACGTCGCGAGCCCGGTTATTCAACAACCCACCGATGCCATCGTCAGGATCACCACCTCGACGATCTGCGGCACTGACCTGCATATTCTCAAGGGTGACGTGCCGAGTGTGACGCCCGGCCGCATCCTTGGACACGAGGGGGTCGGTGTGGTGACCGAGGTGGGCACCGCCGTCACCGCCGTCAAACCGGGTGACCGCGTGATCATTTCGTGCGTCACGTCGTGCGGCAAATGTGACTTCTGCCGAAAAGGCATGTACTCCCACTGTCGCGACGGGGGCTGGATCCTCGGCAACACGATTGACGGCACGCAGGCCGAACTCGTGCGGATTCCGCATGCGGACATGAGCCTCTACCACGTCCCCGAGGACGGTGACGAAGAAGCGCTCGTGATGCTGAGCGACATTCTGCCAACCGGTTTCGAGTGTGGCGTGCTCAACGGCCAGGTCAAGCCCGGCGATACCATCGCCATCGTCGGCGCCGGCCCGATCGGGCTGGCCGTGCTGCTGACCGCGCAGTTTTATTCCCCGGCCGCGATCCTGATGATCGACCTCGACGACAACCGCCTTCGAGTCGCGGGGGAGCTCGGCGCCACCACCCTCATCAACAGCGGCGACGGCCAGGCGGTCGCGCGTGTGATGGAGCTGACCGGCGGCGAAGGTGTGGATGTCGCCGTGGAAGCGGTCGGCGTGCCCGCCACCTTCGACATCTGCCAGTCCATCCTCGCGGCCGGCGGACGCCTCGCCAACGTGGGCGTCCACGGCAAACCCGTGGAGCTGCATCTCGAGAAGCTCTGGGACCGCAACATCTCCCTGACTACCAGGCTCGTGGACACGGTGACGACACCGATGTTGCTCAAGGTCGTGCGCTCCGGCAAGTTGCAGCCGGCGAAGTTGGTGACACACCGCTTCGCCCTCGGTGACGTGATGGAAGCCTACGACACCTTCGCCAACGCCGGCAAAGAGGGCGCCCTCAAGGTGATCCTGACGAACGCGTAGGTGCAGAGCCTGGCACCGGTTGAGGTACAGTTTCGACAACGTGACTGCCTCACCCGGTGTTCGACCTCTGATCTCTGCGGCCGTGTGCGTCGCGTTCCTTCTGACCGGCATCAGCGCATCCGCTCAGGGGCGCGCGGACGCGGCGCAGATCCACGTGACACTTGCCGCCGGAAGCCCCACCCCCCAGCCGTTGCCGATTGTGACGATGGTGACGACGCGGGAAGGGGAGCCTCCCGCACCGTCGGCTGTCGGGACGGCGACGGAAGGGCGCGCGACGTTTGCGGGACTGATGCCGGGCACCTACCGCGTTCAGTTCTCAGGAGTGACGCGCACACTGCAGCTCAATCCGCGAGAGGTGGCAGTCCTTAACGGCGCGGACCTCAAGATCATTGACCGCAGGATCCTCGGTGAAGGCACACATCTCACCGATCGCTGGTTCACCGACCTGGCCTCGGCCCACGACGTCTGGGCGCTGGTCGAGACCGTCGCGCCCTTCGTGATCGTCGACCGTATGGACAATGGCGGCCTGGCCACGGGCCGATCGGGGCTTGCCGGGTCGCGCGGTTCATCATGGACCACGACGCGACTGACCTTTGGTGGCGCGCAGTTCATCGAGCCCAATCGCCACGGGCTGATGCCGTTTGCAGCGGACCTTTCGACCATCGCGTCGGTGTCGGTGATCTCCGGGTTGGCGGGCGCCGAACACCGCACGCCCGGCGTCATCGTCGCCCTCACGCCCCGCAGTCCGGCGCGGGTGCGGAGCGGAATGATCGGTGCCTCACTCACGACGCAGGGGATGGTCGCGGAGAATCGGCACTTCGCACCGCCCATCCAACGCACCAAGGACTGGTACCACGGCGAGGCACTGGTCGAAGGACCGGTCGCACGCGACACCGGCGTGCTCGTGTCGGCCAGCCACGCGCGTATCCGGTTTGTGGAATTGGACCACCTGTCCTGGTCGTCGTCCTCGACGCAGGTCAGTGCGCGCGCGACTCGCCGCTCCGGCACCAACGCACAACTGGGGGTGATGGCGGCGCTGCAACGGGTGTCTGCCCCCTTCGAAGACCGCCGCCAGTTTCGTGATCGACAGGTGAACGAAGACGGCACCTTCTGGCAAGCCATCGCGACCCGCGATCAAATGCTCGGTGCCGGATTTCTTGAGGTCCTGGCGAGTGCCCAGGGCGGCACGTTCCTGCCCGACGTGCAGTCAGCGGAGGGCGGGACACTGGATCGGGTGCTCGATTCGTTTGTGCCGGCTCCCGCCGCGGATGTGCGCACCCGTCAATGGGAACTGACATCGGCCTGGCACGCGCCCCTGCGCCGCGCTCTTGCAGGACACCACGAGTTCACCGTCGGTGCGCAGGTGCGGCGGGTGAGCCGGGTGTCGACGCGGCTGACGAGCGTCACCGTGGCCGAGCATGTGGGTGGCCTGCCGGCGCGTGTGTGGATTCCGACCACGGCCCAGCCCGAGGCCAGGCCGGCGGTGTTTGAAGGCGGCGTGTATGTTGCCGACCGCATGTCGCTCGCGGCCGGGCTGACCGTCACTGCCGGCGTGCGGTTCGACTGGTCACAGGGCTCCACACGCGGGGGCGCGACCTCGGTCTCCTGGCAGACCGTCTCGCCACGCATCTCTGCGCAGTGGCATCGAGGGCCCGTCGCGGTGTTCGGGGGAGCCGGCTGGTATAGCGATCCGCTGACACTGGATCACTTGCGTCACGGTGATCCTGGAGAGACGACGTTCAACGTCCGTCGCTCGACCGACGGCGTGCTTGTCGCGCGTGCAGGTCGCGGTCCCGATGTGGCGGCGATCGACCCGGATCTGGTCGCGCCACGCACGTTTGAATACACGGGCGGCCTTGAAGTCCGCGTTGGTGGTCATCTCACGTTTCGATCAGCCGCCATCTGGCGACAGTCGCGGAGCCTGGTCGCGTCGGTGAACACCGGCGTGCCCTCGTCGTCGTACGACCAGCGCCTGGTTGCCGACCCGGGGGAGGACTGGGAGGGGCCGAGCGACGATGGCACCATCCTCGTCTACGACCGTCGTCCTGAGACGTTTGGGCTCGACCAGTTCCTGCTCACGAATCCCGCTGATGCCACGGCCACATACGAAGGGATTGAGACGTCGTGGACACTTCGCACGCGTCCGGTCGAGATGTTGTTTGGTGCGACGATGTATCGCACGCGCACCTGGGCCGCCTACCGGGGCTTTGGTCCCCTCGAAAACGATCAGAGCGTGGTCGGGGAGGTGTTTGAGACCCCGAACGCGCGGCCGTTGCTGCAGGGGAGCAATTTCTTCGACCGGTCGTATGTCGGGAAACTCGCCGGCACGGTGCACCTGCCGTTTGCCTTCCGTTTCGGATTTGCCGCACGGTATCAGGACGGTCAGCCGTTTTCGCGAATTGTGGTCGTGCCTGATCTCTCGACCGGGCCGGAGATGATCCATGCCTACCGGACCGGCCGGACGCGGTACACCTACACGTTGACACTCGATCTGCGCCTGCAGAAGACGCTCCGCATCATGGGGCGTGACGCGGCGGTGATGGTCGACGTGTTCAACGCGACCCATCACAAAAACGAAGTCAACGAAGACGCGGCGACCACACCGTTGTTCCGGCTCTCGACCGCCGTACAGCCCCCGATCACCGCGCGCCTGGGGTTCCGATTCCGCTGGTAGTCTTCGGAACCGGACGTTGGGGTGTCTGCGGTAGACTGGCAGCGGAGCCCTTATGACTAATCAGATCCGTATTCGCGCTGGCGCCCTTGTGCTCGCCTGCATTGCAGGTGTCTCACTGGCGGCCCAGGCCGTCCCCCCAGCCTCGCAGGCCTTGCCGGTCGACCCGCAGGTCACCATCGGGCAGTTCGACAACGGACTGAAGTACTACATCCGCAAGAACACGCTGCCCGCCGGGCGCGCGGAACTGCGGCTCGTCGTCAACGTCGGGTCCATCGTTGAAGACAAGGACCAGCTCGGGCTCGCACACTTTGTGGAGCACATGGCCTTTAACGGCACGAAAAATTTCCCAAAGCTGGAGACCGTGGCGTTTCTCGAGTCGCTGGGCATGCGGTTTGGCCCGAGCATCAATGCGTTCACGAGTTTTGATGAAACCGTGTACATGCTGCAGGTGCCGACCGAGAAGCCTGAGGTGCTGGCCAAGGCGATGCTCATCCTTGAGGATTGGGCACACAACGTGAGTTTTGATGCGGCCGAAATCGACAAGGAACGTGGGGTCATCATCGAGGAGTGGCGTCTGCGTCGCGGCGCCGGCGCCCGAATGATGGATCAGCAGCTGCCGACCCTGCTCAAGGGCTCGCAGTACGCCGAGCGCCTGCCGATCGGCACGATCGAGAACCTGCAGACGTTTAAACACGACAGCCTGACGCGGTTCTACCGCGACTGGTATCGCCCCGACCTGATGTCGGTGGTTGCGGTCGGCGACTTCGACAAGGCGGTCGTTCAGCAACTGATTACCAAACACTTTGCGGCGTTGTCGAAACCGGCGACCGCGCGACCACGACCGAACGTGGCCGTGCCGCCACAGCCGGGCACGCTGTATGCGATTGCGTCCGACGAGGAGGCGACCAACACCACCGTGAGCGTCTACGGCAAGATGGCCGTGCGTGAGCAGGGCACCGTCGGCGCGTATCGCCGGTCGTTGGTCGAGGGGATTTTTGCCGGCATGCTCAACGCCCGCTTCGGCGAAATGGCGCAGAAGCCGGACGCACCGTTCATGGGCGCGTCGGCCGGTCGTGGACTCTTCGTCAAAACCGCCGAAGCGTCGATGCTCAACGCGCTGGTCAAGGATGACGGCATCGAAAAGGGGCTGACCGCGCTGTATGTCGAGGCCGAGCGTGTGGCCAAGTTCGGATTCACCTCGACCGAGTTTGATCGCCAGAAGACCAACATGTTGCGTGGCATCGAGCAGATGATGGCCGAGAAGGACAAGCGCCAGTCGGCCGCGTTTGCCGACGAATACGTCCGCGTCGTCACCCAGGGCGAGTCCATGCCCGGACTCGACTACGAAGCCAACATCACCCGGCAGCTGGTGCCGACCATCACGCTGGCCGAAGTGAATGCCCTGGCCGCCGAGTGGGTGCCCGAAGGCAATCGCGTCGTGATGATCAGCGCGCCGAAAAAGGCGGGTGTCACGTTGCCCGACGATGCGAAGTTGGCGGCGGCGATTGAGGCTGCCAAGACCGCGTCGCTGACCGCGTATGTCGACTCTGTGACGGGAACGACGCTGATGGAGTCCGTGCCGACGCCAGGCAAAGTCACCAACACGGTGACTCGTGAATGGGGTGTGACCGAGTGGACGTTGTCCAATGGCGTCAAGGTGGTCGTCAAACCCACGGACTTCAAGCAGGACGAAATTCTGGTGCGCGGCTTCAGCCCGGGCGGGTCGTCGCTGGCGGCCAATACCGACTACATGTCGCAGGAATCGTCTGCGCAGTTGATCGGCCTGGGCGGCCTGGGCAAATACAGCAACCTCGAACTTGGCAAGGTCATGACCGGCAAGGTCGCGGCGGCCTCAGCGACGCTCGGGGAATACGACGAGGGCATCAGCGGGCGCGCGTCCATCAAGGACCTGGAGACGATGTTCCAGCTCATCCACATGCGGTTTACGGCGCCACGCGCCGATCCGGTGATCTTCGGCGTCTTCATGAGCCAGATGAAATCGATCCTTGCCAATCAGCGCTCCACGCCGGAGTTTGTCTACGCGGAGGCACAGACCGAGACGATGTTCCAGGGACATCCACGGCGGAAGATTCCATCACCGGAGCAGCTCTCCGAACTCAATCTCGACAAGGCGCTGGCGTTCTACAAGGACCGCTTTGCGGACGCGAGTGACTTCACGTTTGTGTTTGTCGGCACGGTGAACCTCGACACCCTCAAGCCGCTCGTCGAGCAATATCTGGGCAGCCTGCCCTCGACCGAGCGCAAAGAAACCTTCCGCGACATGGGCGTGACGCGCGTGAAGGGCGTCGTCGAGAAGGTGGTGGAGAAGGGCATCGAACCGAAGAGTGAGACCAGCATCGTCTTCCATGGTCCGTTTGCCTACAACCAGGAGGAGCGCATCGCGATTCGGGCGATGGCCGATGTGTTTCAGACGCGGCTGCGTGAGGCCCTGCGCGAAGAACTCGGCGGCACCTACAGTGTCGGCGTCTCCGCCGGATACGAACGGATTCCCAAATCGGAGTTCACCGTGGAGATTGGGTTTGGCAGCGATCCCGGCCGGGCCGAAGCGCTCGCGAAACGTGTCTTCGAGGAAATTGCCACGTTCAAGGCGCAGGGGCCGACCGAAAAGCAGGTCAACGACGTGAAGGCCGCCCTCAATCGCGACTTTGAGACCAACGTGAAGCAGAACGCTTACGTGCTCAGCCAGCTCGCCTTCAAATACGAAGTGGGGGATGCCCCGGAAACGTTGCTTGAAATCCCGTCCTACTACGCGAAGATCACCGCCGCCGGCCTCCAGGCCGCGGCGAAGAAGTACCTCGACACGACCAACTACGTAAAAGTCGTGTTGATGCCCGAGAAGAAGTAGTTACCCGAGCAGGAACTCGAGTTCGCCGGCACTCAGGTCCGCCAGCCCGACGGGGTTGGCGGACAACACGGCGTCGGCCAGCGCGCGTTTGGTCGCCTGCAGCGCGAGCACCTTCTCTTCGACGGTGTCCTCCGCAATCAACCGATACGCAAACACTTCCTTGGTTTGCCCGATGCGATGCGTACGGTCGATGGCCTGCGCCTCAACGGCCGGGTTCCACCACGGGTCTAGCAGGAACACATAGTCGGCTGCGGTGAGGTTGAGGCCCACGCCGCCGGCCTTGAGGCTTACGAGAAACACCGGGCAGTTCGGGTCGGTCTGGAACCGCTCGATGCGCGGTGCGCGATCGCGCGTCCGACCGTCGAGGTATTCGTACGTAATGTTGGCCGCGTCGAGCACCGGCTTCACCAACGCCAGCAGGCTCGTAAACTGCGAGAACACGAGCGCCTTGTGCCCCTCTTCCACGATCTCCTGCAACAGTTCCAGCAGCAGTTCGATCTTGGATGACGGCTCGTGTTGCCGTGCCGGAGCAATCAAACCCGGATGGCAGGCGGCCTGGCGCAGTCGCAGAAGCGCTTCCAGGACCTGGAGTCCCGATCGCCCGACGCCCACCTTCGACACGTGCGCCAGCAGCGACGACCGGTAGTGTCGCCGGAGCGCATCGTAGAAACTGCGCTCGCGCGGCGACAGCACACAGGTGAGCGTTTGTTCCGTGCGGGCCGGCAACTCCGTGGCGACCTGTGCCTTGGTGCGGCGCAGCAGGAACGGGCGCAGGCCTCGCGCGATAAGCGAGACCGTCTCGTCCTTGGCGTGCCCACGCGTGGCCTTGCGGAAGGTGGACGCGCGTCCCAGCAGTCCCGGGTTGAGGAACTCGAAGAGGCTCCACAATTCGCCCAGGTGATTCTCGATCGGCGTGCCCGACAGGGCGAGGCGATACCGGCTGTTCAACAGGCGCACGGCCTTGGCCGCTTCAGTGGCCGCGTTTTTGATCGTCTGCGCTTCGTCAAGAATTACGTACTCAAACTCCACATGACGGAGCTGGTCGATGTCCCGGCGGACCGTGCCGTACGTGACGATGACGAGATCGACTTCGGAGAGCTGGTCGTCAGCCTGGCGACGGTCAAGAGACGAGTAGTCGAGCACCCGCAACGTCGGGGTGAACCGCGCCGCTTCCGCCTTCCAGTTGTGGACCACCGATCGGGGGACGACCACCAGCGACGGGCGCGGGGCCGTCGCCGCCACACGCGCCAGTTCGGCGAGTACCGTGACCGTCTTGCCCAGGCCCATGTCATCGGCGAGGCAACCGCCGAACGTGAAGTGGCGGAGGAACTGAATCCAGCCGAGAGCCTCACGCTGATAGCTTCGGAGTTCGCCTTTAAATGACTCGGGCGGATCATGGGCGATCGGGTGCGACGCCGAGGCCAGACGCTGCCGCAACTGATCAAAGGCTTCGTCCACCTGCACTTCAGCCGACGTCTGTGCGTCAAGCAACGCGTCAAGCAGCGCGGCTTGATGTGGTTTGTATCGAATCGTGCCGTCGGGCTGCGTGGTGCCCACCGCCGTGAGCGGCGTGTACCTGCGCAGCCATTCTTCCGGCAGCACCCCCAGTGAGCCGTCACCGAGGCGCACGCTCTTTTCTCCGCGGTCGAGCGCGGCCAGCAACTCTGGCAGCGTCGCCGACATGTCGCCAAACGCGACCACTGCGTTGAGGTCGAACCAGTCGATGCCTGAGGTGACCGAGAGCCGCAAGGGCCCGGCGGCCCGATAGGGCACGCCGTTGGCTTCAACGGTCCACCCGAGACCTGTCAGATCCCGCACGGCGTTGGGAAGCGATCGCACGGGCAGCCGCCATGCCCCCGATTCTGTCGAGAGTCCGCTCGTGATCAACTGCGATTCGGCCGCCTGTTCCTCATCGTCATTGCGGTGAATGTACCGCTGGCGGGCCTCGTCGAAGTAGGGCGAGGGCTGCAGCGCGGGCACCACGGTGCCGTCGTAGGCAAATGACAGCGAGGCGTCCAGCCAATCGGCGGCGATCGCTGGAGCGAGACGCAGGTGGGGCACCGGAGAGGTGCGCACAGGTTCGATGCGCAGACGGGGCGGCAGCGACTCCGGCGTGGCGCCGTACCGACTGAACCACTGCGCGAGGCGGGCGGTGGCTCCCGTGGGCACCACAAAGGTCCCCGCCTTTCGGAGCACTGAGACCACACCCGGCGAGGCACCCGGATCAAATCTCGCGGCCCGTTCGTGCGTGATGAACAGGCCCACGTCGAGCACCACCACCGGACCGCTGACCGGCAACGTGTCGTGTGCGCGCGTGAAGACCCCCCGAACAATGTGGTCCTCATCGTCTTCGTTGGCTTCGATCACAAAGGCCCACTCAGGGCCGTCGTCCCACTGCAGCGGACGGGTCGAGGTGGAATCGGCGTTGTCGCGCAGGATGAGCCGGCCGGCACGGGCGGCCAGCGGCACCCAGTCGAGGGCCAGCGCATCCGGGAGGGTCACCACGAGGGCCAGTGTGCTCGACGAGTCCACCACAGACGCCGCGCCCAGTCGGCGGGCCCCCAGGAGCGAGCCGAGGAGTCGCCGGTCCGTGGCCGACGTCTGCAGCGCCGCTTCTTCGGTAATGGCTGCCGGAACCGCCCGATCCCAGGTGCCGTCGGGGCGTCGGGGCCGGGCCAGCAGACGCACCGTCAGGGCCCGCGTCTGCGCGCTGGCCTGGGCGTCAATCGCATACAGGTACTCGACGCGGTGACCCGTGGGGGTGTCGGTGATCGCCTGATCGGTGCGCAATCGGGCATCGAGGGCGGTCAGAATCTCATCAATCGTCAATCAGTCACCCTCAGGAGCAGGAACTCAACATGATACAGTGCCTCCATAGTGCTTGGTGCCGAGTACGCAGTGTTGTGTGCCCGCACCTGCGCACTCCGCACCCAGCACTCCAACAAACATGAGCACTTCAGATCGACTCCGCATTGCCGTATTTATTGACTTCGACAACATCGAAATTGGCGTCAAGAACACCCTGAACGCCGCGTTTGACGCCGGCCTCGTCCTGGAAGCGCTCAAGGAGCGTGGGGAAGTGGTGTCGAAGATGGCTTATAGCGACTGGCAGCGAGCCGGTGGTTATTCGCGTGCCCTGACCCAACACGCCATCCGGATGGTGCAGCGCAATCTGACCCCGGGCGGCGACAAAAACGGGGCGGACATCAATCTCGCGCTGGATGCGCTCGAGATGGCGTTCACCCACCCCCACATCAACGCGTTTGTCATCGTGGGCGGCGACTCCGACTTCATCAGCCTGGTCGAGAAGCTGAAGCAGTACGACAAAAAGGTCTTCGTGGTCGGCGGTCAGCAGTTCACCAGCGGCATCATGCAGCGGAATTGCCACGAGTTCATCGCCTACGAAAATCTCATCGGTGTTGTCTCTGGACGACGAGGCGGCGGCGCCCGTGGGCCAAAAGCGGATCGTGCCGACCTGGCCGTGGTGATTCCACTCGTGAAACGTGCGCTCAAGGTCATGCTGGAGCGCGACGTCGATCCGCAGCTCGGACTGTTCAAGAGCACGCTCCTGCAGCTGGACTCCACGTTCAACGAACGCACCTTTGGTGCGGGCACGTTCCGTGACTTTGCGCAGAAGCTCGAGAAGGCCGGCGTGCTCCGTGTCCATCAGGGCAAGGGCGGCTGGTTGGTGGCGCCCGCCGAGGGCGTCTCCCTCGAAGTGACGCAGGGCGAAGCGGACGCGGCAGCGGCCGCGCCTGCCACCGAGCCGTCATCGAGCGGGTCCGAACAGTCCCCGGCGCAGCCGCAACAGCCGCATCGTCAGCCGCGCGAGCCGCGGCAACAGCAACCGCAGCAGCAACCGCGCCAACCGCCGCAGCAGCAACCGCAGCCGACGCAGGCGCCGATGGCCCCGGTCGCGGTGATTGGTGGCGCTGCGGAGGGCATCAGCGAACTGCATCGCATCATTGCGGGCAGCGACATCCGCAAATGGCCGCTGTATCTGCGCCAGGTCAAACAGATCGTGCGTGCGCAGACACCGCCGTTTGATGAGCGTGCCTACGGCTTTGCGTCACTCGTGGACCTGCTCCGCGCTTCGCACAAAGAGGGCGCGTTCCGCGTTGAGCGTGATCGCCAGGGTGTGATTCGTGTGTTCCAGGCCGGGTCGGCTGGACTGATGGCACCGACGACCGCGACGAGCACTGACCATCCTTCGGCGTACGAAGAGGCCGGTGGCGATGCTCGCGCAGAGCTGGCCGAGCCCGAGGCCCCCATATCTTCTGCGACCGTCCAGACTCCTGCCGACGCACCCGCCACTGCGACGAAGAAGCCGACGCGCAAGCGCGCGGTGAAGTCGGTGAGGCCGAAGGCGGCGAAGGCCGCAGGGAAGCCGCGCGCGGCGAAAAAAGCAAAATCCTGACGTACAATGCCCTCTTCCGGAGGGCATTGGTCATGAGTCAGTTCAGGATGTCGATGGGGCGACGTGTATCTGCCGCAGCACTGTTGCTGGCGGTGGCGGTCACCACCCCGGTTCATACGCAGCAGAATCTTCGTACGCAGGCGGAAGAGTCCAACTGGACCATCTACACCCGTCACGACAGCATGATGACCTACCTGCGCGCGTTGCAGGCGACCACGCGCGACATGCGGACGATGTCCTATGGCACGTCACGCGAAGGGCGCGACCTGCCGCTCGCCGTGTTTGCGCGGCCGATGGTGCACACGCCGGAGGAAGCGCTGATCAGCGGCAAGCCGATTCTGATGTTCCAGACCAACGTACACGGCGGCGAGCGCACCCAGCGCGAGTCGATCCTGCAGTTGATGCGTGAACTGGTCACGCCTGGCTCCGAACCCAACAAGGCGCTCGACCAGGTCATCCTGCTCATCGCGCCGCAAATCAATCCCGATGGTTTCGAGGCCAGCCAGAACGGGCAGCGCGGCAATCTCTGGGGCATCGATCTCAATCGCGATTACATCAAGCTTGAGCAGCCGGAGATCGCGAATGTCGTGAGCCATGTGTACCACCGGTGGTATCCGCACATGATCATCGACGGGCACAACGGCGGCGCACGGCCGTACAACATCAACTACGTCACGACCTCGAATGCGTCAGTGGATCAGGCGCTGATGGATCTCTCCAATAACGAGATCTTTCAGCACGTGCGCACACGCAACGAAGAAGCCGGCCTGAAGGCGTTCTTTTATCCCGGAGGCAATGCCGAGTTCTGGCAAGGCGTGCCGCACTATCCACGCATCGGCATGACCTATGCGACGTTCATGAACAGTCTTGGCATCACCTTCGAATCACCGGCCCAGACGATGGAGACCGGCGTGAAGTCCGGGCTCATCAGCTACAAGGCCGTGCTCGAATGGTCGGTGGCCAACAAGCAGAAGATGCTCGACACCGTCGCCAACGCTCGTCGCACGACCGTCGAAATGGGCCTGTTGCAGGATCAGCAGGTGATGGTGGACATGGAACAGGTGGATCACGACTTCACGGTGACCTACGAAATTCCCGACCCTGCCAATCAGGGGCAGTTCATCACCGTCCCCAACGGCAAACTCCGAACCAAACCCAGCGTCCTGAAATCACGCCCACGTCCGTACGCCTACGTCCTGCCTCGCGAGGCGGTGGCCGCTGTGTCGTTGCTGCGCCAGCACAACATCACCGTCGAGGTGCTCACCGAACCCAAGGCGCTGACCGTGCAGGCCTACGAACTGGAAGACGTCTACTACCGCACTGAATACGACCATCAGGGCGCGACAATGGTGACGATCAAGGGCCTGCATACGATCGAACGGACGTTCCCGAAGGGCACGTACGTCGTGTCCACCGCGCAGATGCTCGGTCGTCTCGTGGCGCATCTGCTCGAGCCCGAGAGTGATGACAACGTGATCCTCTGGAACCGCATGGACGCGTGGCTGCCCAAGGCGCAGGTCCGTCCGGCGCCGGCGGGCATGGTGGGTGAAGCATGGCCCGGTCGTGGTGGCGGTCGTGGTGGCGGTCGTGGTGGCGCACCCCAGGTGCCGCTGATTCCGATCTTCAAGCTGATGAACCGGACACCCCTGCCGTCGGTCATTCTGCAATAACTCGAGGCCGTCACGCCGTCATGTGATTGACGCTGCCCATACAGTTCTAGAATGGGGGCCATGGCTCGAATGGTTCACGTACTCGCCGTGGCGCTTGTGGTGGTGCTCGCAGTCCCGGTGCTGGGTCAACGTCCGCCGGTGATGGGGCGCAACGCGGGGGTGTCAACGGGGCATCCGTTGGTCACTGCGGCGGCGATGGAGATCCTGCAGCAGGGGGGCAACGCGTTTGACGCCGGGGTCGCGGCGCTGCTGGTCGGCGGGGTGGTGGAGCAGGACCTCTACAGCCTCGGCGGCGAGGCCCTTGTGCTGGTCTATCCGCAGTCCGAAAAGACCGTCACGTCCATCGTCGGCCAGGGCTGGGCCGCGCGAGGGGCGACGATCGACTGGTATACCTCCCGCAACCGGACGCTCGCGGGTTCCGGACTGGACCCCGTTGTGGTCCCCGGTGCGATTCACGGAGCGCTGACGGTGCTCGAGAAGTGGGGCACGTTGTCACTGGGCCAGGTGTCGAAGCGCGCGATCGAATATGCCCGCGACGGCTTTCCGCTGCGTCCGCGCACGGCGCGCTCGATTGCCGGCCAGCGGCGTTTCATCGACGAATGGCCAAGCAACACCAAGACCTGGCTCAAGCCTGACGGCACGTTGTACGAAGCGGGCGACACCATCACGCTGCGCGACCTTGCGGCCACGCTGCAGAAACTTGTCGACGCCGAACGTGGTGCGGTCGTCGGAGGCCGATCGGCGGGCATCGTTGCCGCTCGTGATCGATTCTACAAAGGTGACATCGCGCGCGAGATCGTCGCCTTCCTGAAACAACATGGGCTGCCGTGGGACGAGAGCGATTTTGCGGACTTTTATTCGAGGGTTGAGCCCGCAACGTCGATCACCTATCGCGGCTACCAGGTCTACAAGCAGGGCTTCAACAGCCAGGGCCCGTCGATGTTGCAGTCGCTGAACATCCTTGAGACCTTTGATCTCCAGGCAATGGGCCACAACTCGGCCGACTACCTGCACGTGGTCACCGAGGCGATGAAGATGGGCTACGCCGATCGCGACACGTATTACGCCGATCCTGCCTTTGTCGATATCCCGCAGACCGGTCTGCTCTCCAAGGCGTACGCCAAACAACGCGCCGGTCAGATCGACATGGCCAAAGCGCAAGCGGAGCAACTCGCCGGTGACCCCTTGCCGTTTGACGACAAGGTGAAGGAGTGGAAGTACTGGAGAGCTGGAAGTGGGCGTGCCGTGAGCGAGCCTCAGCGAAGCGCCGGACGAGTCGAAGGGGGCCCCGTCCTTCCCGGTGACGAAGACCACTCCCTCAAGGACACGACGCACATCGCGATCATCGACAAGGCCGGCAATGTGTTTGACTCGACGCCGTCCGGGGGATGGATCACCGGTGGTGTGATTGCCGGCACCACCGGGATCGGACTGTCCACACGAGGGGAGCAGTTCTGGCTTGATGACACCAGGGCGGCGCAGCTGCGTCCGCGATCACGCCCTCGCTACACGCTCACGCCGAGTCTGGTGCTTCGCAATGGCGAGCCCTTCCTCGCGCTCGGCACTCCGGGTGGTGACAATCAGGAGCAGACGATCCTGCAGGCGCTGCTCAACGTGATCGAGTTCCAGGCCGCGTGGTATCCGAACCTGCACACGGCGTTTGAACTGCCGCGCCTGCAGACGTTCCACTTCCTCGGGTCGTTCTGGCCACACCGCATCGACGCCAACCGACTCGACCTGGAAACCGGGATCGCGCCGGCGGTCCTCGAGTCGCTGAAAACGCGCGGCCACAACGTCCGCATGGTGGCGCCGTTTTCGATCAGCGGTTGCGCCACGGCGGTCATGATCGACCTCCGCACCGGCACCCGTATTGCCGGTGCCGACCCTCGGCGCGACTGTTACGCCGCGGCCTATTAGATGCCCGGGACCTCGGGACCCCGGGACTTCGTTACCGCCCGCGATACTGCCAGAGCCCTTCCTTGAGCATGCGCAGCACCTCGTCGACCGCCGCCTGGAGTTCGCGGTCGAAGCCCTTGATCTCGTCGTCGGGTGTGTTCTCGACCCACACGTCGGGTGCGACGCCGAAATTTTCGAGGTTGATGCCATAGTTGTTCGGACGCTCGGGATCGTAGGTGACCACGAGTGAGCCCGGTGTTCGAATCGATCCGCCGTTGATCAACGCGTACGACCCCGTGGCAATGACGGCGGCGGCGGTGGGGTTGCCGACGATGCGTCCGAGACCGAGATCGCGAAACGCCTGCGGCGTCACCTCAGAGTCCGATCCGGATCGCGAGTTGATCATCATCACCTTCGGGCCCGCAATGGCCTGACGAGGCCGACGGCCCCATTCGGGCGCGCCCCAACGACTGTTCCAGTATTGGTAGGGACGGCGTTCGAGGATGTCGATGATTTCCTGGTCGGTGTTGCCGCCACCGTTGTAGCGGATGTCCACGATGATGCCCTTGGCGTTCCAGAACTGATTGATCTCGTTCTGGAACTTGACCAGTGACGGCTGGTTCATCGACTGGATGTGCACGTAGGCAATCTCGCCATTGGTCGCCTTGCTCACAAACTCGCGGTTCTTCGCGACCCACGCGTCGTACTTGAGGGTGTTCAACGACGCCACAGACTGAATCCGAAGGTCGCGCGGGTTCGCGCCTGTGGCGGCCGAGGAGACCGTCAGCTGCACGTATTCATTGAGCGGGCTGTTGAGGAGCGGCCAGTAGTTGTCGCCCGCGCGCACTTGCACCCCGTCGATGGCGAGCACGTAGTCGCCGACCTTGATGTCGAGCCACTCCTTGTCGGCCGGACCGTCCTCGTAGATATGCGTCACCTTGTAGCGCCCGGCATCGGGGCCCAGCTCCACGCCGAGGTAGCGCGTCTGATATTCGGTCGCCTGCGGATCACTGTCCGGACCACTCACGCCCGTGTGCGAGGCGTTGAGTTCGCCAATCATCTCGTTGGCGAGGTCATACACGTCTTCGTTGGCACCGACGTACTTCAGCAGCGGCTCGTATTTGGCCCGCAGCGCGTTCCAGTCCTTGCCGTGCATCTTTTCGTCGTAGAAGCGGTATTTCATCACCCGCCACGACTCATCGAGAATTTGCGCCCACTCCTGCCGCTGATCGACACGCACGTTCACCGTGAACGTCACCCGTGTACGACGACGCGCGCCGGTCATGTCCATGCCCCAGAGTTCGTTGTTCTCGGTGAAGAACACACGTCGACGATCCGCCGTCGGCGTCAGGCCGGCATACGCGCCAGCCACCAGACGCTGCCGGTCACGTCCATCAATCCCGACTGAAAAGAGGGCAGGTCCCTGATCGTCACGTGACCTGAAATACACCGTGCGTCCGTCGGTGGAGAGAAAGAAGCCCTGGACTGGATTGGCCCCAGAAGTGATCGCGACCGCACGACGGTCAATCCGCGTGACGTCAGGTGTCGTCAACGCCGCCGGCTGTGCTGCGGCAGTCGAAGCGCCCGAGCCCGTCGCTTGCCCTGCGCTGGCGGCTTGCCCTGCGCCTGTCGAAGGGCGCCCGCCTTGACCGGCCGCGGGTGTGGCCCTCCGAATTCGCTCCTTGACGACCGGGTCGTTCGGGTCCTCGGTGAGGCGCGTCAATGGCACCACAAAGATGTGCGTCTGGTCGCCGTTGCGATTGCTCGTAAAGACCACACTCTTGCCGTCTGGTGTAATGACGCCGTTCGTGTCCGTCCACGGATTCTGTGTGACGTTCACCTCGCGACGGGACGAGACCTCCATGAGGAACACGTCGGCATTCTGATCGCGACCACGTTTCGTGTACACGAGCCACTGTCCGTCGGGTGACCAGCCGCTCACCGTGTACCCGCCGGCCTGGTTGAACCCGAGCTCGGTCGTGGCACCGCCCTCGACCGTGGTGACAAACAGCCGATTATTCGCCACCCACGCGAGCTTCGACGAGTCCGGTGAAAACCCGGCAATGGTCTTGAACGATTCGTGCGCGGTCAGCTTGCGTGTGGCACGGGTCTCACGGTCGTAGATCCAGATCTCTTCTTCCTTGGATTCGTCGGACGTATACGCAAGCCATCGTCCGTTGGGGGCAAACGTCTGGTTGCGCTGCCGCCAGGAGTTGCCGGTGACCTGCTGCTTCTCACCAAACTCTGGATCGGTCGGCACGACGAAGATTTCGCCGCGCGCGTCGATTGCCGCGTAGTCGCCGTCGGGAGTAATGGAGAATCCATCCGGGCGGTTCTGCACCTGGACCGTGCGCGTCAGATTGCGCTGCCGATCAAACACCATGTCGATGACCACTCGCGTCGGCGTGCGCTGACCGACCTTCAGCGTCCAAATCTCGAACTCGTTCTCATACGCGATCGTCGACCCATCCGGGCTCATCGACGGAAACTGCACCCCGTCGTCGTCATGTCTGGTGACCTGTGCGGGCGTGCCGCCCGTCGCGGCAATGCTCCAGATGTTGAAGTGTCCGCTGCGTTCGGACGCGAAGTAGATCCGGCCGTCCGATCCCCACATCGGATACACGTCCTGCGTGAAATCCTTGTAATCTCGGAGATTCGTGTCGGTGAGACGAGTGATGGCCTGCGTCTTCAGGTTCTGCACCCAGATGTCATCGGCGCGGTTCCCGCGGTACCCCTTGCGCCAATAGCTGCCCCCGGCCCGGTTGAAGGCGAGCACGGTACCGTCGCGATTGAGCATGCCCTGTACGCCGCCATCGATCGGGAGCGGCGTCGGCACTGTTCCGTCGATGGGCACAATGAACAGAGGAGACCGCCACGGGCTGACCGCGCGACTGGTGGCGACGAGCACCCCCTTGCCGTCCGGCGTCCAGTTGAGCACCGTCTCGGGCGTGGTCGCAAACGTCAACTGCTTCGGTTCACCTCCGGCCGCCGGCACGATGAAGACATCGTTGTTGCCGAACCGGTCCGACGAGAAGGCGACCCAGCGTCCGTCGGGTGACAACCGCGGAAAGACATCACGCGCGACATGTGCCGTGAGTCGCTGCGGATTGGACCCGTTCTCGTTCGCGATCCAGACATCGCCGTGGTAACTGAAGACGAGTTTGCCCTGACTCACATGGGGATATCTCGCGAACTTGATCGGTTCGGCGGATGCGAGCGTCGTGGAGAGCAGGCAGACAGTAACAAGCGCGATCAGGCGATTCATGACGAGGGCTCCTTCTTACGGTTGCAGCAACAGGCCCGCACCAGGGCCGAGGGGCAGGCCGAACGTAAACCAGACGGCGAGCAAAAAGCTCCAGATGGTGAGGAAGACGAGCGAGTAGGGAAGCATCGTGGCAATCACGGTGCCGATGCCGGCCTTCGGGTCGTACTTCTCGAAGAAGGCCACGATCAGCGCGAAGTAGGACATCATCGGCGAGATGATGTTGGTGGTGCTGTCGCCGACGCGAAAGGCCGCCTGCGTCAGCTCAGGCGTGTAGCCGAGCAGCATGAACATCGGCACGAAGACCGGTGCCATGATGGCCCACTTGGCCGAGGCGCTGCCCATGAAGAGGTTGATGAACGCCGCGAGCAGGATGAACGCGACCATCAGTGGCGCGCCCCCCAGCGCGGCTTCTCGCAACACGTCCGCGCCCTTGACGGCAAAGATCAGTCCAAGATTGGACCAATTGAAAAACGCCACAAACTGTGCGGCAAAAAATACCAGTACCAGATAACTGCCCAGGGTCGAGATGGACTTGCCCATGCCGGCCATGACATCGGCATCACTCTTGAACGTGCCCGCGCCGAATCCATACGCCCCACCGATGAAGATGCCCGCCAGGAAGATGAAGGCGACGATGCCCGACATGAAGGGGGAGCGGAGCAGGTCACCTGTCTGCGGGTCGCGCAGGAAGCCGTTGCCGGGTACGGTGCCCCAGAGGATCACCGCGACGAAGATCACCGTCGCCACCAGCGCCCAGCGCAGCCCGCGTCGTTCCGTGTCACTCAGTCCCGTCGGCGCGTCCTGCGTGACGGAGCCCGCATACGGGCCGAGGCGCGGCACCACGACGCGTTCGGTCACCCAGGTGCCGGCCAACACCAGAATGGGGGTGGACACCGCCATGAAGTAGTAGTTCGCCGCCGCGTTGACGACATAGTCGGGTCGAACGATGCGCGCCGCTTCTTCCGACAGGCCTGCCAGCAGCGGGTCAACCGTGCCAAGCAGCAGGTTGGCGCTGTAGCCACCCGACACGCCGGCGAATGCGGCGGCCATACCGGCAATGGGGTGCCGACCGGCGCCGAGGAAGATCATCCCCGCCAGCGGGACAAGCAGCACGTAGCCCAGTTCACTCGCCATGTTGGACATCACGCCGGCAAACACCAGCACCGCCGTCAACAACCGTGGCGGGGCTGACAGCACGAGTTTGCGGAGGCTCGCACTCATGAGGCCGGAACTCTCCATCACGCCGATACCGAGCATCGCCACGAGCACCGTGCCCAGCGGCGCAAAGCCGGTGAAGTTCGTGACCATGTTGGCGAGGATGCGATGCAGGCCCGCCAGGCTCAGCAGGTTGACCGGCGCGATGGTCGCGCCCGTCGCCGGGTGAATGGCCGACAGTCCGGACGCTGCGGCAATGGCCGAGACAACCAGGATCAGAAACGCGAAGATGGCGAACAGACTCGCCGGATGCGGCAGGGCGTTGCCTCCACGCTCCACCGTGTTGAGAAACACGGACATCCAGCTCTTGCGGGCTTCAACTGCAGACATGGGGAGACTCTAGCCGAAGTCCTGCAGACGTCGGGTGCCTTTTTCGTTCCAAGCGTGAGCAGAAAAAGACACCCGACGTCTTTGGCGTCCGGAACTCCGGGACTAGTCCCGGTAGCTCTTGAAGAAACTCTCTTCTCCGCGGTGGTCGCCGATCAGAATCAGATCGGTGCCGGCCTCGAGGACTTCGTGCGCGCTGGGGCTGGCGACGGTCTTGCCGTCGCGTACGAGCGCCAGGACGTTGCAGCGCGAGGTTTCCCGGATGCCGGCCTGGGCCAGGGTCTGGCCGATGAGTGACCGGGGGATCGGCACCTGGAACACGTCCAGGCCCTCCCCGAGCAGCAAGAGATCGCGATGCCGCAGGAGGTTGAAGATGGCGTTGGCGCCCATCGACGCATACGACAGCACGATGTCCGCGCCCGCGCGGTAGAGCGTGGAGACGTTGCGGTCGAGCGTGGCGCGACTCAGAATCTGGAGCCCGGGGCGCAGCCGGCGGCAATACAACGTCAAGTACACATTCATGTCATCGTCGTGCGTCGTGACCGCCACGGTGGTCGCGCGTTCGAGTCCCGCCGCTTTCAGGACCTCGATATCCGCGGCATCGCCCAGGACGGTATGCGGGAGTTTGCCTGCCCGGTCCGGAAGTTTTTCGACCAGACAATATTCAATGCCCGTCGCGGTCAGATGTTCCGCCGTGGCGCGTCCCACCCGTCCACCACCGAGGATCACGACAAACGCCTTCTCCGCATCGACGGCCCCAAACTCTGCGTCGTAGGCCGCGAGTGATTCACGAGGGCCGGCGAGAAACAGCACACTCGTGTCGGTCAGTCGGGTCTCGGGCAGTCCGACGTGGAAGGCCCCTCGTTCCCAGACCCCGGCCACGTTGAGGTGAAATCGATCGCGCAGTTGCGCATCACGCAGACTCTGGCCGACCAGCACCGTGCCCGACACGGAGGCTTCCGCGATGCACAACGTGTCGAGTTCTCCGACGATGTGTGCGCGGCGGTCGCGACCGGTAACTCGTCTGGCAAGGAATCGGCCGAGCAGGTTCCCCAGTTGCAACACCTGCCGGCAGCCGGCCAACTCAAGGTTGTCGACGGATGCCGGCGACGAGGCGGTGGCGACAATGGGCACGTCCGGCGCAATTTCCCGGACGGTGAAGGCCACGTTGGTGTTGGTGATGTCCGTACGTGTCGTCGCCACCAGGGCCGCACGATTGGCACGAGCCGCGCGGTACGTCTCGGGGTCGTCGAGGTCTCCAACCATCACCGTGATGCCTTGGTCGTGCAGCGCAAGGGCTTCGGTCACCTCCGGCACGATCACGACGTACGGCGTGTTGAACTGCGCCAGTCTCCGAATCAGCGCCGCGTCGATGGGGCCGTATTGCGTGAGCAGCACATGTCCGTGGGTGGTGGCCGGCAGCTTCTTTGGGGCACGTGCAGAGTTGCGCGCTTCCAGCCAGGGCGCATAAAAAAACTGAATGAACGTGAACGGCAGCAGAATCAACATGAACACTGTGCCCGACATCACGACGACCACGGAAAACATCCGGCCCAGATCGGAGTGGAACGACAGGTCGCCGTATCCCAGCGTCGACATCGTGACCATCGTCCAGTAGAAGCCCGAGAGCCAGGAGTGGTCCTGTCCCTCGCGCGCCATGATCAGATGGAACGCGACGGTGTACACGGCGACGATCGCGGTCAACGTGAGCACGAGGTTGACCAGCACGCGCAGGTTGGTCCGCTGTTGCCGGCTATGGAGAGACGATGTGACCAGGGCCCCGAGGGTTTTCACGTGGAGAGACTATCGTGGTTCAGGGTTCTGAGTTCAGGGTGCAGGGTTCTGGTTTACTCGGCGCGCATGGTGGTCTGAGGGGAGACGCGAGACGCGCGACGTGCGGGGGCCCAGCTGGCCAGCAGCGTGACCGCCAACTGCAGAGTGACTGCCGCGAGATACACGCGCGGGTCAAGTGCGGAGACGCCGACCAGCATGCTGCCGGCCGCCGATGCCGCAGCGGCGGCGACAACAAGTCCGATGACCAATCCCGGGGCGGCGAGTCGCAGTGATTCGCCCAAGACCATGCGCCGCAAATCCTGCGCGGTGGCACCCAGGGCGAGCCGCACGCCAAACTCGCGCGTGCGTTGGCTCACCACGTGGTACGTGACGCCAAAGAGTCCGACGGTCACGAGGATGACGGCGACGATGCCGCATGTGGCGAAAAAGGCGGCACTGACGCGACTGGGCCACAAGGGCAACGCCATGCGTTCCTGCATCGTCTGCACGCTCGCCGGAGCGACGTTGCTGTCGAGCGTGCGCCAGGTGTCCCGCAGGGCGGACGCGGTGGCCTGGCCATCGGTTCGGGACCGCGCGACCAGCGTCAGTGTGTCCGCTGACCGCATGGGATTCCACAGCCGGTAGATGTAGGGCTGCGGCTGCTCCGACATCATCCCGTTGATAACCGTCCTGACGACCCCGACGACCTGAAGGGGCCGACGATCCTCGGCGTCGCTGAGCCAGCGTCCCAGCGGAGGCGCGTCGGGCCACAGCAGCGCGGCGGCCGCCTCGTTGACGATCACGGTGTCGGCATCTGCCTCGGTAAACGCGCGCCCAGACGTGATGGGGATCTGCAGGACGTCGAAAAACGGCGGCGTGACCGCCGTCATGGGCATCGTGGGGCACGCGGCGCCTTCACACGGACGGCCATCCGACGACACCGGTCGACGACCGTGATCCCCCACGTGAAAGGAGATGCGCTCAGCGGCGGCGCCGGCCGCGATCTCCGGTCGCGAGGCGAGGCGCTCCAGCAGGAGCGGTACGTGCGCCGCCGGGACCTGCATCGCCGCGGTCTGGGTGGTGTTGAACCCCGTGTCGGTGCGAAGGGCAGCCACAAAACTGGCGACAAACATCATCGCGAGTGTCAGGAACGCCGTCGAGCCGACGACCTGCAGCACCACGAAGGCCCGTCGGGCTCTCGCGGGGGCCAGGCCACCCACCGCGCCGGTGCTGCCGGCCTTGAGCCATCGAATGGGATCCACGCGGACGATGCGCCAGAGGGGAGTCAGTGTGGGAACGATGGCCGCGACCATGACCAGCACGAGGGTGAAGGCGACCATCCGCCAGTCAGTGGTGAAGTGCAGGCGCTGCGGGATGGGCGCGGGAAGACTCAGGCCACCCAGCAGCGCCTCGCTCCAACTGGCGATCAACAGGGCCGCGGCGCCCGCGAGCGTCGCCACGATGAGGCCCTCGGCGAAGAGCAGGCGCGTGAGCCGACCGCGACCGGCGCCGAGCGCGGCACGCAGACCCAGTTCCTGTTGTCGCTCGACGGAACGCGCGAGGATCAGCCCCGCCACGTTGAAGCAGGCAATGAGGAGCACCAGTCCGACCGCGGCCATCGCGACAGCCGCCGCGGCGCCGAGTTGTCGGGCCTCGGGATGTCTCTCCGCCACCGGGACGTACTGCGCGCGCACGCGGTCACGCACGGCCGGCGGGGCGATGGCGCGGGTGAGCGTGCTGATTTCCGACGCGACCTGTGCGGCGGACATGCCGGCTTTGGGCCGCGCCATCATCGTGAGCCAGGTCGCATCGAGCTGGCCGCCGGGCGTGAGCTGCAAGGTGGGCAGCGCATCAAAGGCAAACCACACGTGGGGTTCAAACAGGCCGCCGGGGCCCTGGTGGTCATCACGCACCACGCCGAGCACCCGGGCGATTTGTCCATTGAGCACGGGGCGAATGGTGGCGAGATCGTCGGCCGCATGCCAGCGGGTCTTCCAGTAGCGCTCGCTGATGACGACCGGCACGGCGTCGGCCGTCACATCGGTTTCTGACAACACCCGCCCCGTGCGCATCGGCGCCTGCACGACCGAGAAGTAGTTGGGGGACACGGCCAGTGCCCAAATGTGTTCGGGGCCCGCCTCGCTCTGCGACGAGAGTGGCAGGCGACCCTCGGCGACAATCGCGTCAAGGGTGGTCGCCGATGTCCGGAGCGTCTCGTAGGTCTGGCGACTCGCATTGGCGTAAGGATTGGCACCCTCACTCACGAAGATCCATCCGAACGACGCCGCGTGCGGGATGGTGAATGGCCGGAACACCAGCGCATTCACGCTGGAGAAGGCGACCGTGTTGATGCCCAAGCCCAGCGCCAACGTGAAGACCACAAGCAATGTGTGGCCGGGGCGTCTGAGGATGCCGCGGAGGGCGTAGCGAAGGTCGGAAAGCATCACGTCTACAGACGAGGTTCTGGGTCCAAGGTTCAGGGTTCTGGGGCGGCGCGGTGCCGGGGGCCCGCGGTACACTTGTCGGACCCCTGCGCCGGGGTGGCGAAACTGGCAGACGCACGGGACTTAAAATCCCGAGACCCGCAAGGGTCGTGTGGGTTCGACCCCCACCCCCGGCATACCGTCCCAGAACCCAGAACCCTGAACCCCGCACCCCGCGAAGCGTGGACCGAGTGTCCGCTTTTGTCCGTATATGATTACGATGGAGTGAACCCTATGGAAATCCTGTGGTGGCATTGGCTGGTCTTGGGCCTGCTGCTTGTACTCGCGGAACTGGCC